>ERZ1034952.2231-NODE-2231-length-14580-cov-7.975835_pt1 | contig 14580 bp, 7 predicted proteins | sample MGYA00520625_ERZ1034952 | MGnify/ENA primary metagenome ERZ1034952 (study PRJEB33766, sample SAMN09781773) | gut metagenome | biome: gut microbiome | host: Homo sapiens | place: Madagascar | study: EMG produced TPA metagenomics assembly of the PRJNA485056 data... | reverse complement strand
AACATCTCGTTTGCCCGCCCCTGCCCGAGGGGACATACGCTTGATGCGCAAGTCTGTATTTTTGCAGCCATTCGTTTTCGTTCTTTCTCTGACAAAAGAGGAGCTTGCCATAGCAAGAGAAACTTTAAGAATCGTCAGCGAAAAACAATAAATATATTAAAGAGGGTGATTGCAATTTCGTTTTGCACCACCCTCTCTTTCTGCTTTTAATTTAAAGCTAAAAATGAAATTTCTGTATTTAAATGATTTTGTACAGCATAACTCTGCCGCCAAACCCTCCGCACAGGGCTTTTCTTTCGCGCTTTATCATATCCGCACTGTAGCTGCCAAGCTTATCGGGCGGGATATTATCAAAAAAATCCGTAGCCGCACAGGCGTTTGCAGCCGTATTTGATACAAGGAAATCAAGCTCGTCTCCCGGCTTTAATAATGTTTTAATTATATAAGGAGGCATTGTTACCTCTGCGATTTTTCCGCCGTTTTGATATGCTTTAACAAAATATCTCGGCTCATCAAGCTCTATATAATACTCTCCCTCCTCGATTTCACCGGGCAGTTTAAGCGAATATTTTATTTCTCCCGAAAAATCCTTCGGAGCATAGCCCAATACCGTTTTTTCGTTTACTTTTTTGTTTACGGCTCCGTTTTCAACCGTGTATCTTCTTAAAATATGGGCGCTGCCGCAAATAAGGGTTACGGGTTCTTCTGTTTTTACATTCACCGCATCTATGCTTCTGTCGGTACAAAGAAACATCTTTCCCTCTCCCCTGTAAGCATCAATCGTAATTTTTACACCGTTATCCGCAGCTTTGCACTTCACGCCGTAAATTTTGCCGTCACGCAAATTAATCTCGTATACGTTTCTGTTCTCGGGCAGTACAATTTCCGTTTTCTTTCTCACGCCGCTCTCGTTTGTGACAAAATAAAGTCTCTCGCCTCCGTTTTCCACTGCTCTGCATCTGACGAAGCTTTCGCACTTTATCAGCGGCTCGGCACACGCCTTATACTTTGAAAGCAAGGCCTTCGTTTCATCTGTTTCAAGCGGAGCAAACGGAACATATATATTTTTGTATTCTACGGGCTTTTTAGGGCTTTTAAGATATTCCTCGTCGACCAGGTCAAAGCATATCCCCGCTCTTTCCAGCATAAGCCCCTTTTTTTCAAAGCTTTCTTTTGCTTTTTCGGCTTCTTCTCCCCCTGCGCATATTGTTCTGAAGGGATAGTAAAGCGCCGTATCGATTACGGCATTTCCGCTTCTCATGAGATATGAAAGTCTTGCGGTATACCCGTTTATTTCCGAAAGGCATTCGCAGCCCGGGTTTTCGGGGATAAAGCTCGGTCTGTACTGAAACGGCAAAATGCCCTTCTTTTCGTATGACATGGTCATAAAGTTAAAAATATTGATTCCTCTTACCGCCTGATAATTAATAACAAAGCGCATTTCCTCGGCATTAAGCTGCGAGCCGTATACCGCAAAGGTTTCAGACAGCGCTTCATTGCTTCCGTTTTGCCTTGATGCCGAGGACGCAATAAGCGGAAAGAATTCATACCCTTCAAAGCAGCATTTTTCATCCTTCGGATATGTTATCTGCCCCCATATAACATCTATTCCGGGCACATCAAAGCTTCTCAGTATTTTAAGAGAATTGCCGTAATGCAGCTGCATAAAGCCGTCTGTTTCGTTATCCTTATCAAGGTGTCCGACGCTTTTCATGCCGTGTTTATTGAGCCACTGCTTCATTTTGAGGAAATAATTGACGTTTTGCAGCTCTCCGCAAAGCATTTCGTAATCCGCTTTTGCCTTTTTATCATTTTCGTTTCCTTTTTTCTTTTTTCCGCATATATATGGCATGAAACCGGCAATGTCATATCCGTATTTGTTCATAAACAAGACTTCAAAGCCCTCTGACCAACCGCCCATGTTTGATTCATCGTCAAACATATATAGGCAGCGGCGCATATTCTCATCGCCCAAGCCCTTTAAAAGCCTTTCGTGCGTGACCTTCAAAAACAGCGCGGTTGTTTTCTCATCTGCAATATCTGCCTGCTTCTCATCGCACCATGCCGATATTTCTCGCTTTTCGCAGGCTGTATATTCACAAACGGCTCCGTCGCGCGGAAAAACAAAATCTTCCTTTATCCTTGAATTTTCAAAAAAAGCGCTGATAAGCCTTTCATGCGGTTTGTATTTTTCGCCCTTGCTTACATTTGTTTCCCGTACCGAAATCCCCTTTTTCCGCAGGCTTGGATCTGTTGAGACTATTTTCCCCGCCGCCATGCCCGAAGGGAATCCTCCTTCGTTGTAAAGCCAGCAGCGCATACCTTTTTTCTTCGCATACCCGATGGCATAGCGCAGCAATTCTATGTATTCATCCGACAAATAGTCCGGCTCAAGGAAGGTTTTTCTTTTTTGCGGTCGGAAGTTTTTCGGTTCCCCCAACACGTAAAATGATTTTATGCCTGTTTCATGCATTTCATCAATTCTTTTTTTTATTCCGTATCGAGTGATTTTTGTATTCCAAAGCCATGTATAGCATGGCTCATATTCATTTGTCATTTGTTTAAAGACAATATCAAACATTTACTCAGTCCTCATTTTGGGTTTCAAGTCAAACACGCCAAGCTTTTAAGCTTAAAAAACAGTCTGCAATACTTCCTTACCGGGTTGCGGCTAAATCAGTCCGTATTTTTTCCTCTTGTTATTTATGCACTCATCAACATGTCTGTCTCTTATCCGGCGCATCGATTCGCCTATTATATGCCAGCCGAGATCGGGACACTGCATTCTGTAATCGCACGCCTCTCCTGCTCTGAAGCTCCATGAAAGAATTGTTCTGGCGCCGGCGTCATATGCCGCCTCAGTGCCTTCAAAGACACTGTCCTCAAATCCATTTTTAAAACCGTACCCCTTTACCCAGATATGCGAGGGGCGCTTCAATTCGGCAGCGGTATCTATAAACTCTTTTGATTTTTCATATACAAAACCGTATACATCTTCCGTTTTGTTAGTCCAATACGGATCCGTCCCCACCTCGTCAACGCTTGAAAGCGCTGCTATACTTTTTGCAAACCACCAGCTATCAAGATACATACAAACGGTGTTGCGCATTTTTGCTTCCTTTGCATAAGCGGTTGCCTTGGCAAAGTAATTTATTACGCTGTCACGCCGGAAGCTTTCTACCTCAGGCGTAATAAAATTCGGCATAGGCTTATTATATTTTTCTTCAAAAAGCTTTTTGCATCTTTCGCAGCAGCATGCAAATTCCGTACCGTCATCCGAGACATTCAAGCGCGGTTCATCCCAAAAAATAGTATCTCCACCGGCTTCATAAACCGCGTCAATCCATTTTTTTGTAAATTCAAGATAGCCGGGGCTGTTAAAGCATATTCTGAGCGGATCTATCTCGCCTTTATTATTTACCTGATGAGAGTCGCGGTAAAACTGCAGTATATGCGAGACATCTCCGGGAGGACCTCCGATGCCCCAATTGTCAATCCAGCATTCAAGTCCGAGAAATTTTGTCGCGCTTATAATGTCCTTCATAACGGATTTGTTTCTTTCCATATCGTTGTGGCTGAACATATGCACTACTAAATTCATATTATGTTTTATAATATCCTGCATATCCGCCTGAACCTGATTTAACATTCTGTTGCCGTGATACGCAACACCAAGTTTTAACTTTTCCATTTTTTTCTCCCTTTCATGTATTTATTTTTCTCTTGCAAAGTAATTATACAATAAACAGCGCATATAAATCAATATGTTTTAGTTCTATTATAAATAAGTTTCGTGCATGGGTGTTTTATGCAGGCCGACCGTTCGGATCAGCCTGCATAACCCTAAAGAATTTCCCTCTTTTTTGCATAATCGCAGTATTATTTTGAGTACGACATTTTTATATTCTCTATGTACAAATCATAAACCGTATTTGAATCGGCACCAAACCAATATCTTGAGTTGTCGCTGGTCTGCATATAAATTGCTGCCAAATTCTTTGTATCAAGCAGCCCGTTAGAGGTGTTGTTCCAAGCTTCAACAGACGTATCAAACTTTAATTTATCGGTTGCAATATGCTTACCGTCAATATAAAGGGCATATTTTTTGTTGCAAACCGTAACACTCTGACTGTCTGTTTCCTGTTCCTGCCAAAAAATCATTTTTACATCGACCCACTTTGACAGCGGAAATGTGGAAATATAGTTGTTTCTGGCCGTGTCGGCGCCGACGGAAGTACTGTGTCTGTTCATATATAAAGCGCCGTCTTTTCTTATGGCTATGGATGGCTTAACCTTCGTGGACAGGTTAAACGGTGCGACAAAATCAATGCCTGCCGCATTTCCCATATTCACATACATTCTATATTCCATAATTATTTTCTTTGGATATGTCTTTGGATTGGTGCCGCCGATTAATCCCAGATTTGCGGCAGCTCCGTTTGCATTTTCGGCTTTAAGCAAAAATTTCCCCGGTGCAGTATTGAAATACATGGTATCCGGCGTCACAGCGCCGTCTGCCGGCCCTGCGGAAGGCGTTAAAGGCGTTGAAGAAGCGTTTGCTTTTACAAACACAGGCTTTAATCCGCCGGCATTTGCACTTACAACGCCGTTTGCAGCATCAAATGACGCGTCAAAAATCGTTACGGTATCCTTAACGGTTACCGTGTATGTACGCTCATCACCGCTCGCAGCCGTTACGGTTAAAGAATACGGCTCTGTATAATTTTGTGCACCGTTGCCGGCGGTTATCGCGGCTCCCGAAGCAACAGAGAAGCTTGGTGCGAACGTTTCCAAGGCCGCCATATAAGTATCATCGTCAATACTTTTTACCAGCGTCGGCGTTTTGTTTGTATCTGTCGCATAGGCTCTGTTTATGTCAAAATCTATCGTGTTGTACCAATTGTCTATATCCGCATAAAACTTTGTTCCTCCGATTTCAACAAAAGCAGATTTTATTGTATTATCCGTTGAATAATCTGACATTTTAATTGATTTGCTCAAAGGCTTCATACCGGGTGCCCAGAATAAAGTATTTAAAGATGTTACACCGCCCGGCACTGTAAGGCTGTAAGACTTGGACTGAATTATATCGTAGTTGTTGTTTTGAGCTGAAACAGTATACGGATTATATGCCACGCAGGCAAGCCTGTCTCCAACATATCCCGCGGTAATTATTATTACATTCGGTACAGCAATTCCCTTTTCAGGCATGAACGACGAGCTCACCGCAACGGTGTTTCCGGCAGCCTCTGCGGCTGTGTGAATTTCACTGTCTCCTACCATGTATGTAACGTCATACACGGCAAGCTCATTATCTGCTGATACAGCAAACGTCATAATGAGCATACAGGCACATAAAAGCAAAACAAATAATCTTTTTTTCATAGATATTCTTCCTTTCATATTAAATATATATAACGGCATATCCGCCACTATAAACAATCAATAACCTGTTATATAACTTACGTCATCAATATAAATTCTGTCAAATGATTCCCTGCCCGTGTAAAAGTCTACCCATTTTACTGTCTGGTGATATTTATAAATGATATTATCAGCACTCTTTATATGAACATAATCCTCATCAAACGGGCCTTTTATATAATAGCGCGTTAAAATCGTATCCTCGCCGTTCTTATCCTTGCTCCATTCTCCCTCCGCTTTAAACCAATACCACTCGTCAAGCTCCAGTTTGCTTAAGGTGACCTTCAGGTCAGAGCTCGGAAAAACATTTACCGCGCTTCCTTCCTGCCGCTGGTAAAAGCTCATTAATAACTCCTGATTGGTTGCGACCTCTTTTTTATAAAGCGCGAAGCCGGAGCCGTATGAGGTGTTTGAGCCGTCCTTCTCAAACATCGCCCTGAACTCAAAAGTAAACCTGTTAAGGCTTTTGACAGGGAAATACGCATGGTACATAAAGTCGGCTCGGTTATCTGTGATTTTAAGGCACTTGTTGGCGCTGTCCCAAGGGTCCTTTTCGATGCTGATTCCATCGACGCCCATAAACTTCCATGTTTCCGGTGTGTTTTCATCTGTAACAGCACCAACCTTTAAATTATCGAAATTTGTTTTAAATTCAAGCTTGTAGTCTCTGTCGACGGTGTCGGGGATTTCTGTTTTGCCGGTTATATAGTCCCAGAAATCTTTGGCGTACTCTGAAAGCATCGGAATTTTATAGCCAAGTAAATTGCATATAATTTTTCTAACATGAAGCAACTGTATCAATGCATCGATATCGCCCTCAAATCCGCCCGTACCTGCGGCAACGCCGCCAAACACCGTCAACGCAGCGCCCGTCGCACTCGGAAAGCCGCCGTCCGGGGCATGAAATGCCTTTACGGCATTATAGAACATATCAATATATTTGGGCAGCGTTTCTTTAACCTCCTGCTCATAACCGAAATTCCTGCTGAGATAGGAAAGCAGCTCGCACGGATTTCGTATATAGCAGGCAGTGGTAAATTCCTCGCTGTCGAGAACCTTCCATATACTATCGAGCATCGTATCAAGATATTTCGGTGTCCTGCCGTGCTGTACATATACGATAGCCAGCTTAAATGCGCCGGACAAAGAATTAAAACTAATATCATCGTTCCAAAAACCCGAAACCGCGCTTTGTTTTTCATCAAGGAACGCAAACATCTTGTTTAAAAAAGCTTCCTTTGTATTATTATCAAGCATGTTAATATATGTCTGCGATGCCTGAACCTGGTCGCCTGCGCTCCACGAATGGCTCGCCCACGGCAAAGTCTCCATCCACTCCGCATAAACATCGGGCGACTGCATATATTCGGGCATTGCAACGTTTGTTTCGGCGGTTTTCTGATTAGTATTTACAACATTTCCAAAATCAAGCTCTTTACCCATAGCCAGTATATTGACAGCCCTTCGTGAGCTTGCATGAACTCTTGCCTGTTCGCGGGCATTCAGAGAAGTGTCCGGTTCCGTATAAAACCCGGTTTTTTTATCGTAACGCTGTCTGTAAAAATCAAGCATTTTCAATCTGATTTCTTCCGGTATCTGAGTCCAAACTCCGGAATATTCAGAAAGGATTGTAATCGCCCATGATGTCATTTCCAGGCCGGGCTTCATATCCTTTGAGTCTCTGCCCGAGCGCGTTGCGTAAAAGCCTCCGCTCTCACTGTCATAAAGACTTGCAAGCCATGCAAACGACTTTTCATAAAGCTTATCAAAAGAATCGAGCTTTTCTTTTATATCGGCAGGGATTTCATCTTTTTCCTCTACAAACTTCTCAACCGGCATCGAGCCGTCGGCAGTAGGCGGAAAAATCTTCATTTCCGTCACGGAGTTCCAGAGACCCGTTGAGTTTCCCAGTCCTTCAAACTTTATATATTTTACAGCATCGCCGCCGAGGTCAAACGCGCCCATATTAAGTGAGCCGCCGTACATTGTATCAACCTTTTTTTCAAAGTCAACACCGTCAACAGACGTATAAATTCTAAAAAAGGAGCTTCTTTCATCGCCTTGATAAAAAGCAATTCCCATATAACCTACCGGTGTTACCTCCGGCAGCTCAATCAAAAACCATTCTCCCTGCCCCTCTGCCGACCAGCGTGTTCCGTAGTTTCCGTCAAACACATTTTCCGGTTTGTTTCCGTCGTCCGAGCTTGCCGAAAAAGCCTTTATTTCAAGGCCGGGTACGGCTTGCGCAACATCGCTTTTGTTTTTTGATGTTATGATTACAGTCTTGCTTTCATTATCCCATTCAACACGGCTTCCCAACGCCTCACCTATAAATCTGAGCGGCACAAGGGTCCTGCCGTCTGCTATCTGAGGCGCACAGTCAAGCCCGGTTTCATTACCGTTAACCAAAGCGGCGCTGTCACCTATTCTAAGAATAATTTCAGTATCACTCTTATTTGCAGTGACTGTTTTTGTTATGTCATCCCACGAAACACTTGCCCCGAACGCTTCAAAAACCGCTCGCACGGGAACCATTGTTCTGTCATTTATTATACGGGGCGGGGTGTCAAAATCAACTGTTTTTCCGTCCATAATAACAGCGATTCCGTCTGCAAAAGCAGGCAAAAAACCGCAGCAAATAATAAATGTCGTGAATATAGCAATTAGTCTTTTTTTCAATGCAAAGCATCTCCTTTCATTTCGTTTAATTGCACAAAAAATCTCATCTGCAAAGTAATTATACGATAAATAGCGCATATAATCAATGGGTTTTAGTCGTATTATAAATGGGTTTCGTGATTGAGTGTTTTTTTGTATTGACTTATTTAAAACACATGTGTATAATTAAATTAATACAAACGGTATTATATTTAAAAGCCGTATCGGGAGGCACAGTTATGAAATCTTTGAAAAATACATATTACGAATACGACAAGCTGCAGGCTCAGCTTGAAAACATCCGTGCTTACAAGGTAAACCACGGAGACACAGAGTATCATACGCATGCAAACTCATGCTACGATTTGGCTTACGTCGAAAAAGGCTATGCCACCCATACGGTGGAGGGACGGACATGCAGTATTCGTGCCGGTGATTTCTTTATTATAGACACAGATTGTTACCACTCATTTTCAAACGCAGATGATTATCTCTCCGTTTTCATATGCGGCTTTAACTCGCATTTTCTTTCTCCTTTTCACAAGCTTCTCAAGATTGATGAGCTCATACCCGAAATTTTTCCGAATACCAATTTAAATGCCATGCCGATTGCCAATACTGTGTTTCATGATAATGAAGACCTTGAGGTTAAGAAGTACTTTAATAATATAATAACCGAGTACGACAACCGCGCGTTCGGCTTCCGGGAAGCCATTCGTTCCAACATCATGCTTATTCTCTTATTTATGGTGAGAACAAATATTCCGCAGGAGCAGCCTCTTAAAATGGATATACCGACATTTCTTATAAACTATATTAATATGCATTTTACCGAAAAAATTACGCTCACAGATATTGCTTATCGGCTTAATTACTCGCATTCCTCCCTCAGCCGTCTTTTTAAGCAAACCTTTGGGTGCTCTTTTACATTATACCTCCAGCAAAAGAGAATATCCTACAGCTGTCTCTTGCTTGGCAACACACAAATCAGCGTTGAAGAAATTGCAGCGACAGTCGGATATGACGATACTATAACTTTTCGCGAAACCTTTAAAAAATACACACAGCTGACCCCGAATAAATTTCGCGCGTACTCTCGTGCCGCCGCACATTGCCAGCATAAGATTGACTGCCACTCTTCAAAACGCAATTTAACCTGTCCGTACAATAACATTTGCTGGGGGCCGTATATGAGTGTGGGAAGCGTAAAAGGCGAAAACAAGTAGCGCCAATGTGCTTTCCTTAATTATATGTTGTTTTATATTCAATATCATCAATATAAAACTTACCCGTTTTTGTTGTGCTTGAATAAAACCTCAAAAATCTTACATTGCTTATTTCGTTATAAACATCATTTTCGGCAGCTGGTATGCGTATAAACATGCCTTTATTCTTGTCAAAAACATAGTACGAAACGCCAAAGCTTCTTATACCCTGCTCATCAACATCCCATTTGCCGACAATCTTAAGGCCGACCCACTCCATAGCGGATATGCGTACTATTTCATAATCTATCTTATCATTTGTTGTCAGCACAATACTGCCGTTATTTTTTCGTGCCAGCAAATTCAGCAGTCTGTATTTCTTATCAAACTCATAATTGTTGTTCAGCTCTGCCCCGAAATCGGAAAAAATATTTACTCCCTCCCGAAACATGGCCTTAAAAGACAGCTCAAAGCCGTTTAAGGTTTTCAGTTTCATATATGCCGAATAAGCAAGCTCCGTGCTCTCGTCATTTATGCATAAAACGAAATTGTCGGCATTGTGCGGATCTTTTACTGTTTCTACGTTATTTCCTGCCAAAAACATATTACCCGGCACACCGCTTTCGAAATCCGCAGTATAGCACAGCTCTAAATTCTCTTTCTTACACGGCGGTATTGTTTCCGGGTTTCTCAGCATATTCCAAAACATTTCCGCATCCGCCGGCGGCTTCGGAACAGAAAAACCAAGCTGTGTATATAATTGTTTTCTGACCTTAAATGCCTGCGATACTGCGTCAATGTCTCCCTCGAAAACACCAAAGCCTGCATTTACGCCGCCAAATGAGGCAAGCGCCTCGCCCTCTGTGCTGCAAAACGCTCCGTCCGGCGATTTCATTAAAAGCATATTATTCATAATTATATCGCCGTATGCCGCTTTAAGCTTTTCTTTTATCCGATTGCCGCAGCCGAAGGAAACCGCCATGGTATTGAGTAATTCACAGCTGTTACTCACATATGCCGCTGCCGTTGCATTATTATTATCGATAACATCCCAAATGCTATTATATATTTTTTCGGCATTAGGCAGCGCCCTGTTATGCTTTGCATATATAAGCATAACTTTATATGCTCCCGACAATGTATTGTATTTTAATAAATCGTTTCCGAAAAAGCCTGTTTTACTGCTTTGTATCGACTCTATAAATGAAAACATCGGGTTTAAATATTCTTCCCTCTCCGAGGGCTCAATATAATTCATATATACCTGCGACGCTTGTACCCTATCGCCCGCACTCCAGGGATTTGACGCCCACGGCAATCCTTTCACCCAATTCAAGTATGTCTCCGGTGTCTTAAAATACGACGGCATTGAAACACTTGCCCCTCTCATCAGCCGCACTAAGGCGCCGCCATACTTTTTCAGATAAAGCACGGCAGACCGCACGCTCGACTGAATCCTTGCAGTTTCTCTGTCGTTTGTTTCGCCCTGCGTATCGGTATAAAGTCCCGTTTCCTCATTGTATCTGCTTTCAAAAAAATTTAAAAGCTTTTGCCTGATATTCTCCGGCACCTCCCGTAAAATATCATATTCGTTTTCCAACAACGATACCGCAAATGCTGATGCTTCAAGCCCCGGAAACATTTTGGAAGATTCCTTTCCCGAAACAGTTGCGTAAAAGCCGCCGCTTTCGCTGTCATAAAGATTTGCAAGCCATAAAAGCACACCGCCGTATTCACCCTCAAATTCCGAAAGCTTTTCGTACATATCATTTCCCAAAAAGCTATAATACCCGTCTACGGGCGAAAAGTCATCTGTCAATACAAATGTTTTTATCATCGCGGCATTTTCCGGAACATATATGCTGTAAGTACCGTTGTACGCTCCGTTTATCCTGTTAAAATGCACATTGCAAACATTGTCCGGCGTAAAAACCGCTGTTATAAGCATTAATTTTTCGCCGTGAACAGTTGCCGTAACACTGACATTTTTTTCTCTTGCATTCATAATATCAGTTACAATTTCACCGTTTATGCTGTAATTGACAAAACTTGATTCTTCTGCCGCAAATATGCTGCACGGAATAACCTGTATTATTAAAGACATTATTAATGAAATTATTATTATTTTTTTCATAATAAGCCCCGTTACTTTACCGTAACCCCGTCATCTTCTCCAACCCAATAAATTTCCCTTGAGGGCGTGGCTTTTCTGTTTATTACAACAAGTTCGTACGGGCGAAATGCATTTATCCTCATTACAACGCTCTGCCTTTCGTCTGCGGCGTCGATTGAATTGATATCCCCTAAAGATACGGTACCCGCCGCTTCGTCATAAACATATATTTTGCAATTGCTTGTGACACCGACGGCTCTCGTAGGAAGCGTTTCTCCGCCAAGTGTCGGCCCTATATCAAAATACAGAAACGTACCTATTTTTCTGCTGACCTTTACGTGAACCATACGTAATGTATTTGCCCATCTGAAATTAAATCTGTTTGCGCTCTTTTCTTCCCACGAAGGGTTATCGGAAGGATTTGAACCCGATGCATTATTACTGAATTCATTATAATAGTTTCCGTTTAAAAGGTAATCGTTATGCCTTGTTTTCCATGTTATATTCTGCTGAGCGGCTATGCTGTCATCATACCCCGGGTCTTTCTCCGGGTGCAGCGTAAATACTTTTATTATGTTTGAAACATTATTTACGGAATTGAAAGCGAGACGAAGAACGTCTCCGCATCTCAAATTCAAAAGTCTGCGTCCCTGTTCATTTGCGAAAACATCGCTTTCCGTATTAATCTCAAAGCTTTGATACTTACCCTTATAGATACCGTAAAGAAGCTTTGTCACATCACCGTCGCTATTAAGTCCGGTTGAAATTTTATCAACCAGGAAAAAGTCGAATTGAGGAACAGGTGCAGTGCTGCCCGACGAAACGCCTGCTGGATTTGCATACGACGTAATTACGCCGCAGCCATAATTTTTATCAACATCGTATAATTCAACAAAAAGTCCGTCAGCGTCAATAAGGTTGTGTTGGTTATTCACCCATTTTTCAGTCGGGGAAAAAATGTCAAACATTTTTTCAAGCTGTGACAAGGTTATCACCCCATTGTCCGCATCATTAAAGTTTTCAATATTCGGAAGCTGAATGCAAAGTGCATTTCCTACAGTATATTTCCCCGCAAGCAGTCCGACACTGTTATATGCCGTTTGTCCGCTCACGACTAAGGGATCTACCGTTCTGTAATCAATTGAAAAATCAGACAAATATTCTCCGTTTCCGCCGTTTGTGCCGTTGTTTTCCTCACGCCTGTTATCGTAAGCCGTATTTATTTCAGATATATTCCCGTCTGAATCTGTTTTAAACGATATAAGCTGATAGATTCTGCCCGGAAAAACCGTGTTGCTTCGCTTAATCTCTGAAATCATTTCATTTCCGTTTTGCATTTTTCTGCCGTTTACAGTGATGCTGTCATTGTTTGACAGCGTAACAAAATCTCCGTCTTTTGTAAAAATGCGAAAATCTGCAATATTTTCATGATTTATGCCCTTTTCCCGCGTTTTAGCCGCTATAAGATAGCCGTATTGCTGCCCAAAGCTTCTTTCATTGCCGTATGCCGCTATAACATTGTTCTTCAAAAAGTAGAATACCGTCTTGCTCCCCAAAGTTGCAGAAAGTATTTCATTCTTATATGTACTCAAAATCGGATATTTCACACCGTCAACAACAATATAGTCCTCGCCCTTTTCCTCAACCGTTCCGCGTTTTTTTCCGTAAAAACTTCAATGCTTGTATAAAGACCGTCTTTACTTGCCGTAACAGCCAAAACATTGTTTGATTTAATTTTTGAAAAAGGTATACTTTCCCCATCCTTTGTTATTATAACCTCAGCCTCCCCGTTTTCGGCGTCGATTTTTAAATTCGGCTTGCCGTATAAATCCGTTATAACACCGCTTTGAACAGATATATCCTTAACAACATAAATCTCGGATTCGTTAATTTTTACTACATTTGCCTTGCCGTCTCCGTCTGTATCTGCAAGAATCACATTGCCTGTGTCAGGCTTTAAAATGCTGTCTGTATATTTATTGCGCGGTAAATACTTCCCGTTATAAATAATTACTGCATCTTGTCCTATTAAGCGGCTTTCCCTTCTTGTATTGTTTTTTGTAAAATATACAAGTTTTCCGGTTGTTGTTTCATCTGAAATATTTTCGGCATCAATCTTTATCTCACTTACAATTTTTTTATTTTCAACGTTCAATAAAATCTTCTCGTTCGATTCATCGGTTTTGTAATATGCCGTGACAGGATATGCCAAAAGCGATTTCGCGCCTGTTGCTTTTTCCGCATAAATCTCATCACCTATTTGAACATAACCTTTTTTTACTCCGTTTTCAGAATTGATCGACGTAACGTCATTTGCTGTAATTATGCCGTCGATTTTTGATATTCCCATCCATTTTGTAAGCGGATTTTCGCCCTCAACCGTACGATAGTTATCTGTTCCGACATCATTTTGTAAAATATCCGTATTTAATGCATTATATATAATATTTGCCGCATTGTCCCATGTAAGTTCTGCAGCATCGCCTACGGTAACATTTTTTAAAAGGCCCTTCATTGCGGCAACGGACAAATATCCTGCGGGATACCCTCCATAATTTTCCGCATAAACATCGTATCCGAGAATCGAAACCGTTATCTTAACCCCCTGCTCCACAGAAAGTGTGTTGTCAGGTCTGAAGGTGCCGTCTCCGTAACCCGTTGCAATCCCCATATCGCAGGCAAAATTTATTGCGCCGCAATCGTCCCTTTCTGTTTCAACATCGGAAAAAGATGTGCGGTTAACAGGGAAATCGTCATGTCCCAAAATCTTTATTGCCGTATAAATAAACTCTCCCCTTTTAATTTTTTCGTTCGGAGCAAACTCATTTATACGCAGCAGACCAAATCCCGAGAGCATACGCGCCGCGCTGCTGTATTCGGTCGTTTTATTGACGGCTTCCCCCTGCAGCGGTTCATTTTGTTCAGCAAAAGCTATACCTCCCATGCATAGTGTCAACCCAATGTAAATTGCTGCAATTTTTTTAGTTATGTTCATAATAATCTCCTTCCCATAAACGCATTTCGGCCTTTAATTATGATATTATTCGTTTTGTAGATTAGCTTGCAAATTAACATCTCTGTTTATATTATATATAGAGAAAAACACAAAAACAATGGTATATGGTTTTAATTTATTAGGGTGTCGTGCTCTGTTTCAATTTTCCATTTTAATGCTGTCAA
>ERZ1034952.2224-NODE-2224-length-14616-cov-8.136460_pt1 | contig 14616 bp, 32 predicted proteins | sample MGYA00520625_ERZ1034952 | MGnify/ENA primary metagenome ERZ1034952 (study PRJEB33766, sample SAMN09781773) | gut metagenome | biome: gut microbiome | host: Homo sapiens | place: Madagascar | study: EMG produced TPA metagenomics assembly of the PRJNA485056 data... | reverse complement strand
AAATTTATCAAAACCTATTGACAAACCACCGAATCGGTGGTATAATATAATCACAGCAAGGGAATAAAACAAATCGAAAATTAAGAGGAAAATAAAATGTTTACAAAAATGAGAAGAACGCAGTGCAACGAAGAAAAGGCAGTCGAGTACATCGAAAAGTACAACCTCCCCGAAATCACAAAGGGAACAGAAAGACAGATTGCATACGCCGAAAAGCTCCGTAAGCTCTGGATCATGGAGCCGGACGTCAGAAGTGACGTTGAAAAGTATATCGCAGCGCAGGAAAGACTTAACGATAAGACGGTAGACCCCGCGGTTAGAGCAGCGTTTGAGGAAAGTCTCCAGAACCTCGCGGATACCGAATGCGGCGGAGACATAACCAAAGCTTTTGAGTACCTCTACAAACAGAATCATGTGCTCACAGTACATAAAGTATACACAGCAGCAAACGCCGGCGAGATTATAGACGAGCTGAAAGGCTATGGCTATCGCTGGTAAAAATAAAACAAAAAAAGAAAAGGAGCAAACAAAAATGACAGTCACAGAAGCAAAAGAATATTTTGAAAAAAACAAGGTAGTGTACGGAATCAGCGCGGTCAACGGCAAAATCGAAAACTCGTATAACACCGACGTTGAGAAATTCCGCAGTTGGGACGAGGCAATGAGTTGGTACAAAAAAGAGCAAGGCGCATTCCGCGAGAGATGGTTTGTGACAAAGGCCGAGGCACGGAAAGCCGTGCGCGACTATGACCTCGCCGATCCCGACGACTGGAGAGTTGAGGCAGGCAAAAAGTGGGCGGCAGAGCGCGGCTGGTAAAAAAAGCGAGTCGACCGAGCGACTATAAACAGGACTTAGGCTCGGTGCGTTCCCTCCACCACGGAGGGAGGTGTCACGAAATTAAAGGAGAAAATAAAATGAAAATACGCATTACCGTTAGACGAGACAGCATCCTCGAAGGAGAAGCTATGGGTTTCTGCGAACTCAAAAAAGAGGGTGGCAAATGGTCATCCACATGGTGGGGAGCTGACGAAGACGAGCTCGAAGAGTGGGAAGAGGAATTCCGCACTTCCACCGAAATGTGGGAGCGTTTTGAAAATTTCGACTGGTCGGAAATCATGGGCTTTGACGCCGACCACGAATACGCTCACAAGGTAGCTGCCGGAGGCAAAGGCGACGTTAAAACCTTATACCGTCTTATCGCGACGGTGCTTGGCGACGACGGACGGCTGATTTTAGACGCCGACTGCCAGCCCGTTGAATTTATCCTCGCGCGAGCGTGGGAACGTGACGAAGCTCGTAAATACTGCGGACGTGGAGAGAAACAATGATTGATGAACGAGAAATAATCAAAATATACGAAACGGAACGTGGAAACGTCAATGCAACTGCCCGAGAGGCAAAAGTAAGCTGGCAAGTGGTTTACCGTGTATTAATCACCAACGGAATCATTCCGCCGGGAAAAGCCGAAGCTGTGGCAGAGCTTGCCGAAAAAGGCTATAGCCGAGCAGAAATTGCGAAGGAACTGGGAGTCAAAGAAAAGTCCCTCAAAACATTTTTACCCTACGACCGTCACTCATATGTTGTCGGCGATAAAACATGGAATGCCGTAAAAATCCGCAAATGTCGAGAAAGAAAAAAAGGAGAAAGACGAAAATGACAAATAAAGAAATCGAAAAAAGGCTCAAAGAGATGCGTGAAATTCGCGATAACGTCTTTCCGGGGGTTAACTACCTTGTTATCGACGGAAAAGAAGTCTCATGGAAAGATTTTAAGGAAGAATTCGCAAAACTTATCAAAATGCATATGGAAACGATGAAAAAAGAAGATGGCTGGTATTATTGGACTCCTGTCAAAGAGGTATTTGTCGAAAACGGCAAGGTTACAGTCGGCGTGTGCAGAGGTTTTGACGGTCCGAATCTCATGTTGGTCTATAAGATGGTGAAGAAATCATGGGATAACAAAAGAGCGAACTACTTCGGCAAAACAATACAAAGCGACGAATGGGGCATATATGAGAGAGTGTTTGAGGGTGCTGCGCCAGAAGAAATCGACGAAGGTAAATATCAGCTCCGCGAAGTTTATGATACCGGCTCTTGTCATGATCTCGAGGAAATATATGCGGAATTGAGGAGCGGAAATGAAGCTGATTGATTTTCATAAAGATTTGATTTTGGCATCGGAGTGTGAAAATGAAGAAAAATACTTCAAGAAAAAAGGAATTGAGGTATATGAGGAGGACAATTCGCTCCATGTTGCACTTAACACGATTTGGGAACTTGCACACGACTTTTGCTTTGCACGTATCCGCAAAATTAGCAAGCTGACACAAGCAGAATTTTCCGCGAGATATGGAGTACCAAAAAGAAGTGTAGAAAACTGGGAGACAGGAGTGAATGCCCCGCCAAGATACGTGCTCGAGCTGCTGGCGGCTGATGTAATCACCGTGCCGGAGGAAAAATAAATGGAAAGAGACGGTTTTGAGAACTGTCTCTTTTTGTTGTGGATTTGTCTATAGATACAAAAAATAAATTGAGAAAATCAAAAGAAATTTATCAAAACCTATTGACAAACCACCGAATCGGTGGTATAATATGATCACAGCAAGGGAATAAAACCAAAACAAAAATCAAGGAGAAAATAAAAATGGGTCAGTTCAGTTGGTGTTTCGCGGACGAGAAACAGCGTTTAATTGACGGCGAGTGGAGAGATTCATTCCTCCTCGTTCCGCCGGAATTTCAAAATGAATACGGAAAAGCAATCCGCGAAACGCATTATGAAGGCTACGGAGTGTTCGGCGGCTACGACGTGTATGAGCTTGTCGCACGCTGGAATAGGTCGATGATTCCGGAAATCATTGGTAAGATGCTGGTGGGGGAGTGGGTATGCAAACCGAGCAAAGAAGACATTGAAAAGCTTATCGCGTATTACAAAGATGAAACCAAAGTGAGCGACTTAAGGTGGCTCGGAATAATGATGGCGTGCTACGATGAGGACAATTTCGCACTCAAATACCCGATAAAAATAACCACCGAAGAGATGGATTATGGCGATGTTCCGCCGAGCGAGGTCGACCCGAATCAAGGCTGGTAAATAAAAATAGAGCGGACTTACCGCTCTATTTTTATTAAGCAACCTATCACGTCTCGAGCATATATCATGTATGCGTGTTCGGATAGGTTCGCGTCAAGCTCCCCACGGTGGGAGCTATCCGAACCGGCGAGGGATTCGGCGTCGCGGATTGCGTCGATGTGCGTTATGGACTTTGCGCCCTTGATGTTAAAATAGACTATAATCTTATCATCGTAGAGATATACGCATTGTATCAGAGTATTAATCACGCGCTCGCGGAAATCCTCGCTCAGGAGGTCGCCTGTTTTAAAGGACCGGAGATATCTCTCGACCTGCTCCGCGCTGACCGAGTGCTGCACTCTCAACCTCAGCCGTGCTATATCCGACTCGACCGCCGTCAGCTGTTTGTCCAGCTCGTCCGCCTGCTCGTTGAGTTTGTCAATCACTCGCTGACTTTTCGCCTGTATAAATTTTGCCGTCAGCTCGTCAAGCTGTTTGTTCAGCTCGTTTTGCCGACGTTCCGCCTCTTTTAACTCGCTCGTGTCCGCCTCGGATTTTGCAAGTTCTTCCACTTTGGCGGCGATCTCTTTAATGCGCTTATCCGTCAGCACGTATTTTAACGTCTGCTCGCAGATATACCACTCGATAAAGTCCTGCCGTTCTGCTTTTTTTTGGCAGGCTTTTTTCTTTTTGCGTCCGGGGCAGGAGTAGTAATTGTATCTCGTGCCGGTTCTGCTTGTTCCCGCGTCTCCGATCATCGCTTTGCCGCAGTATCCGCAGTAGAGCTTTCCGCACAGCGCATAGTGAGTGTTTTCGGATTTTCTGCCGTAGAATTTTGCGCTCGCTTTTAATTTTTCCTGCACCGCGTCAAAAAGCTCCGTCGAGATGATGGCGGGACATGTGCGCTCAACTCCCATGTACTCACTCACTCCGGTGTAGAGTTTGTTGTGCATGATGGAGTCGAGTTTTTTATAATCAAACGCATTGCCATTTTTTGTTTTGAGTCCGCGCCGGTTTAACTCGTCCGCTATCTCTTTTTTCGTCGCGCCTTCGAGATATTTTTCAAAAATCATTTTCACTCCGTCAGCTTCGGCGGGCAAAATCTCAGGGCGGCGGTCGATTAGCTGATAACCAAACGGCGGTATGCTCGTCCACAGATTTTTTCGCGCCGTCTCTTTGAGTCCTCTTTTTGTGATGGTTGAGAGCCTGCGCGAGTACGCTTCGTCCATCGCTTCGTAAATCGACTCCAAAATTATAGCCTCGTCTCCGTCTCCGACAGTCTCAGCGGTTGAGATAACACGGACGCCGACCGCCGACAGCTGTTTTTTGTAAATCACGGAGTCATAACGGTTGCGGGCGAATCGGTCAAAGCGATAGACGATAATATAAGCAAATTGCTGCTTTTTTGCGTCCTCTATCATGCGGAGAAAATCGGTGCGCTCCTCAACCGACGTGCCGGACTTTGCGCGATCTATGTATGTGCCGATTATTCGGTATCCGTGGAGATCCGCAAAACGGTTGCACTCGCGGAGCTGACCATCTATCGAGTTCTCTGTCTGCTGAGTGGAGGAGTATCGTGCGTATATGACTGCGTTGAGCGCATTTTCCGGTGGGACAGATTTTATTTTTTGAAAAGCCATATGAAAAACCTCGGAAGAACACCAGTTTTGACAACGTTTGTCGAATGGGTTGACAGCGTTACCAAAATTTGGCATAATATAATCAAATAAAAATAGTACGTGACCATTGTATCATTAAGGGGGCAAAAAATCAATACGGGAGGATGTAAAAATGCAAAAAGAAAAACTTTTGAAAGAGATCCGCGCGCTGCTTGAGCTGTGCGACGAGAGGGGGCTTAGGCTGGTGAAGCAACTGATAATCGGGATTTTGCAAAAGCGCAAATAAAAAGAGGGGAGTCAAATCCTCTCTTTTGCGTTATACGAGATCTCGGTAATATTGATCCTGCCACTCACCGCGGGCGATTGTGATTAAGTCAATGAGCGCGATAAGCTCGAGTATAAGCGGGATAAACACCGACCAAAATGTAAAAATGGTAATTATCAAAAAAACAAATCCGCTGTTTTTGCCGAGGTAAATGCGGTGTATGCCGAGACATCCGAGGAAAATGGCGAGAAGCACGGCGGTTGTTTTGCTCTTGTATGGGATGTGATTTTTCTCCGCATAATCGCGCCGCGCTATTTTGTCATGGCAGAGAGGGCAGATTAACCGACCGTAGCTGTCTCGATGTGCTCCGACATCACAAGTCCACTGATTGCACATTATGCATCTTTCCGTGGCTGGGTTGTGGCGGTGGAGATGGCAATAATGCTCTCCGTCCTCACTGTCAGAGTGAGTCTCGCCGCGGATTCCGCTGACCAATAAAAAGACGCCTCCGGCTATCAGAGCGACTGCAAATATCGGATAAGGCATGGCGTCCGCGGGATTGAGAAAACACCAAACCGCAAAATACAAGCCGAGGGCAGACGAAACCGCGCCGAGGGCAATTTTAAAAGTACGCATGATAAAATACCTCGTTAAAAAATAATATGTCATACAAACTATAGCACATTTATTCAAAAATTGCAATAAAAAAGATGAGATTAACTCTCACCTTTTTCATTTTTTTCGCTTTCCGTGTAATGGGATATCGTTTCCGACATGATTCTTGCGAGGACTTCGCGTTCTTCCGGCGTTGTCCGTGCGAGGATTGTCAAAAACGATTTTAAAACCGACGGCGCCTCGTCGTACATCATGCCGGCGAGGTACTGCGCAAGCTCGTCGTTTTCGGCGGGATGCTCCTGCATTTCACCGGTTCCGTCCTCGAGCCATTCTCGCCGGATGTTATACACGCTTGATATCAAAATCATTTGACGCTCATTCGGTATTCGCATTCCTTTTTCCCACATCGACACCATGTTAGCGACAGTGCCGAGTCGTTGTCCAAACTCAGCCTGAGTAAGATTTAGAGCTTTCCGCAATTGCTTTATGCGCTCTCCGATTGACCCCAAAGTCAACCACCTCCTTACGACTATATTATATCACTATTGTTGAGTTTTGTCAAGAAATTTGTCAAAAAACTATTGACATAAATCAACAGGAGTGATATAATTAAGTCAAGCAAATCAACAAGAGTGAATTAATGAAAGGAGATATCAACATGAGTGAAAAAGACAAGAAAATACTCAACGGACTTTGCGAGAGCTTTGAAAAGCTGACGAGCGACGACAGAATCAGAATAACGGGAATTGCCGAGGGTATGGTTATCGCGCGAGAAAGCATAGAAAAACTCAAGCCGACCGACAAGAAGACCGAGGACGCGGAGGAGACGAAAAATGACTGACAAACCGACAGTGACCGTGGGGGACCTCGTTTGCGTCGGATTTGCGGCGGGAAGAAATCCGGACGGGACTTTTAACGGGTCCATTCCGCTCTTTCGATGCGCCGAGCCGACGGATGACGACTTCGACGGGCTGACATGGGACCAGCTGACCGCGCTTTTTGACGACCTTGTGAGAGAGCGCGGAAAGGTGGCGGAGATTTTGGAGGGCGCGGAAAATGACTAAGAAAGTTGCAATCAAAATCACGGAGACGGAAAACGAGGTCGCGCGATTTGCGGAGCAGTACCACGACGAGGCTGTCCGTGAGAGGGCAAGTTCTCTCCGGGCGGCTAAGTTTAGCGACGACGCGATAATGAGCCGGATTAACAACTATCGCTACAGATGGTACAAAGGCAACGAGCATTTTGCGTATGCCGGCAAGGAGTATCTCCGCGAGGTAAAGCTCATGCTTGACGCCTATACGGTAATCGCGCGAGAAAGGGGGTTGATTTGATGAGAGGGCTGGCAAAAGATTTATATTGTGTGCTGCTGTTGCTGTGCGCTTTGGCGGTAGTCGCGTTTGTCGAAGAAGCGCCGAAGGCAGCGGCAATCATGGCGGCGGTGCATGGCGTACTTGTGGTTTTGGCATATCCGCTCGGGGTGTTTCGCCGTGACAATTGAGGAGTGCAACAGCGCGGCGTATCGCAGATTCCCCGTGATACACGATGGCATAGTCTACACAAGGATTGTGCGAATCACGCGAGTATTTACATCGGATGAGCTGCTTATACGCGGTTATCCTAAGACGTATTACGTAGTTACGCTGGCGGACAAATGCGGACACAGCTTTACCGAGGCAGATCCGGCAAAGGTGTTTTTGGCAGACGAAAATTTGCGGCACGAGCTGGGAGAAAAGAAAAATGCGGCAGATGAGGACGAGACCAACCTGCCGCGAGAGTAAGTGCGCACGAAACACTTACTGCTCTATTATATCATACTAACATCACGTTTGCAAGGAGCAAAAAAATGGAAAAGAAAAAAAGGCAGAAAATGAAGGACGCGGTTATAGTGCCGCGGAAGCTGCTCGGCGAGATCATGCTCACGGGCAATGACGAAAAAAACGAGATACTCTGGCACATACTCAAATATGCGCTTGACCTTGTCGAGACGGACGCGCGATATCAAAAATACGAGGACGCGATTGCACGGGCAAATACTGTCCTCGCCGACAAACCGAAGCTCACCGATGAGGAGTACGAGCGAGTTATAAGTCACCTCAATGAGAGGGCAAACAAACGCTTCCGCTCGACCACCGCGGAAAATCGCCGTTGGATGAATCACCCGATTAACGAGGGCTACACTGTCGACGACATGATAAAGGTAATCGACATCATGTGTGACAAGTGGCTGCCCGAGGCTAAGATGCACCAGTATCTCAGACCCGAGACGCTTTTTGGCAACAAATTCGCGGGATATCTCAACTCGGCGGCGGTCGACAAAAAAGCGGAGGAAAACACGAGCTTTTCAACGGACGACTTTTTCGACGCGGCACTTGAGAGGGCTTACGGAGGTAAGATATGAGGTGTGCTGCTGCGGCGGTGGCGTACTCGCAGAGAGAAAATCGGCTGATGGAGGAGTACGGGATGTGGATGCTCGAGTGGACGGACACGGTTTTCGGCGTGACTCTGCGCGAGGAGTACGGATTCGGACACAAACGTCTTCAGCGATTTTTTGATGAGAGCCGCGGAGGACTGACGGAGATGGTCGCTGACTATACACCTGAGAGGGTATACGAGGACAACGGCAAAGGCAGGCGCAAAGGAGATGAGCGGGCGCGGCTGACTGACGGTATCGAGACTACGCAGGCAGTGCTTGACCGTGAGCTTCGCGCGATTGGTTTTACCGATTGGGAGCTGGCTGCGCTTGTGCCGGAGGACAGATTCGACGCGGTGAAAATTTACCGAGACAAAAAGCTGAGGACTGCGGCGCACTCGGCAAGGCTGGCATGGTACACGGTCAACGGCAAGCGGGCGCTCAAAATCTACGTCGCGTCAACACTGCTCTATCTCCGCGATGAGTACAAGCTCGGAGCGGGACGGCTTGAGAGACTATACAACATAATCGCGCCGAAAATCCGCGGGTATCTCGAGAGTTTTCTCATAGCAGACCTCGCGGAGGACGGGCGGATGAAAAAACAGCTCGACGAGCTTCACACGGTGCTGGAGCTAAACGGAATAGAGATGGTCGAGATGCCGGACGAGGACAGTGTGATGATACGCGCGGGCGCAAGCGATAAGCCTGTCAAAGCGGCGGCTGTCGGCGGCATTGCGGATTTTGACGAGATTATGCAGGACGTACACAAGCAAAACATGCGGAGGATTTTGAGATGAAACAATTTATCGAGTTAAAAGACGCCTCGTTTTGGTCGAATAAAAACAAAATCATGAAGAACATCGGAGAGCTGATACTGGCGGCGAGTGAAATAGCTTTTGTCTCGCGACATGAAAATAACACGGACTACACAATGGTGGTGCTGCGTGGCGGTGAGCTGATGGTTATAACCGCGACATCGTACGAAGAAATCAAATCAAAACTCATCGGGGAGGAAAAATAAAATGATAAACGTTTTGAAGGAAGCGAAACTGCTTGAGGTTAGCGAAAAGGTGAGACAGGCGGCGGAGGAAATGCGCGTGGTTTTTTTGAGCGGCGCGGTCACTCACGACAAAAATTACCGCGAGAAATTTGGACTTGCAGAGCAGGTGCTGGGCAAGATGGGGTATATCGTGCTTAATCCCGCGGTTTTGCCGGACGGACTTGAGTATGACGAGTATCTCCGTATCACGCTTGCCATGCTTGGCGAGGCTGATGGCGTATGCGTGTTTAACGATTGGGCGGAGTCAAATGGGGCGCGGATCGAAATAGAGGAGGCGCTGCATAAGGGCATGCCGATTGTAAGATGGGCGGATTTTCAAAAAATTTATCTGTCTGCAAAAGCGGAGCTTGACGCGCTCGACAAACCGATAAAAGTAACTACTTGTCCGATGTGCGGCAAACTGATCGTCAAAGGGCGCGGACACAAATGCGGTCGGGAGTGAGCGATGGCAAATTTTAATTACAACGAGATTCATCTCGGGGGACGGCTGACCGAGAGACCGCAGCTCCAGACAACGGCTACGGGCAAGGCGGTGTGTCGCTTTACGATTTGCGTCAACAAAAAGAGCGGTGGCAAAGAGAGAGCGGACTTTTTTACGGTGCAGGTTTGGGAGTCTCGCGCGGAGTTTGTGACAAAATATTTTGACAAAGGCTCGTCAATCTACGTCGTCGGCGAGCTTGTCAACACTCAATGGACAGACCAACAAGGGGTCAAGCGATACGGAGTGCAGGTCAACGCGAGAGAGGTGCATTTTGTCGACAAAAAAACGGAAATGCCGGAACTTGCCGACGAGGAGGATCTGCCGTTTTGAAAAGTGCGGATTTGATTAACGCCGGAAACTGGATTAGACCGCAGGAGACGATGCCGCCGAAAGACACTCCGCTGATCTTGCTTGTCAAGGTTGCGGAGACGGGCGGATATAACCGCGATGAGAAAATCCGTGTACACAGGATATGCCGCGGAACATGGGGCGGTGCTGTCTGGCACATCTCATGGGGATTTGGCAAGCGAGAGACCGTGCCGGAGTTTACAAGGCTTGGCAGACCCGACGCGGCGGTTGTCGGCTGGAAATTTGAGAAGGAGGAAAAAACATGAACGAAAATAATGATGTGAACTATGGCTTTGACAACACATTGTGCAGTGTTGACGTCGGCAGTCAAGTTGCGGACGAGATTGACATTAATCGTGTTTGCGAGGAGATTGATAAATCAAAAATCCGGTGGATAGATGCGCGTGAAAAGCTCCCGAAAAAAACTCTTGACGGAAAGTTGTATTTAGTAGTGCGACACTGTTACTTGCCGCATTTTTGGGACGACGGCTACGATGAATTTGAGAAAGTCCGTCCTGCTGAATACATTGCGGAGCAAAAAATTTGGCAAATACAAGTCCGCGAAGGTGTATTTGATTATTGTAATGCACTCATAGACAGTCTTGAGATACCGCATTGCATTATACAAGTACCGAGATGGGCGTATATACCCGGCGACAAGGAGGACGAGGATGAAATGTGAGCTGCCATATGAAATCGGAACGTTTGTCAGAGCGAAAGACAAAATAGATGGTGTGCAGATACTCGGCACCGTCGCGGCATATGAGCTATACGACGACGGCTATATGATATGGGTAAGCGGTTATCGAGAGTCGATATGCGGAGTATTTCTGCCGGAGGACGTTGTGCCTCTGACGGATGAGGAGATTTATGAGCTGAAAAAAGCGAAGAAATACATAGATGAAGAGGTGCAGGAAGAGACAAACAAATTTTATGCGTTTTCTCCGCCGATGCCGAATCCGCCGTGCACGAGAGAATACTGGGAGGATTTTGAAGAGAAATGAGGTGTATAAAATATGGGAAGTAGTTTTGGTAGTTGGATAAACATCGAAGAAAAGATGCCGAAAGCCGAAGAAAGAGTGCTCTTGCGTACAGTGAGCACCGTGCGCGGAAAAAAGTATGAGCATATCACGATTGGTATATATGAGGACGGCAAAATCAACGAATATGACAGTAAATACTGCTGGGATGATAATGGCACGGATTGGTATGAGAACGAAGATGTAGCAGAGGATGGCGAAAAAGGCGGATTTGTCGTGCCGAAAGGATGGTGGGAAGTCGGCGTGTATAGTGAGGTAATCAGCGGGATTGACGACGAAGTCATAGCATGGATGCCGTTGCCGTGTACGGAGGAGGCTTGCTAAAATGACACGCAAACGTTATATTAAGCTGCTCATGGGCAAACTCGCGCTAAGTCGCGACGAAGCACGTGACAGAGCCGCGAGAGTTGTTTGCACAAAAAACAAATTTGATGCAAGCGATAAAACCTTAAAGGCACTCGGCAAAAAAACGAGAATAGGAACTATCTCGTACGCTGAGTCTTGGGACAATGATGTGCAGATATTTATCTGGGTTAAAAAAAGAGCGTTAGAAATCAAATTAGAGGAGATATTTAAATCATGGAAGACATTGAGATAAAAACCTGTCCGTTTTGCGGCAAGTGTGTAATGTGCGCACCGGACGAGCCGCCGGAGGATGTTTGCGACTGTCCGGAAGCGCAGCACAAAAGAGAGTCGGTGATGCGTTTTGAAAAACTCAAGACTGCAATCGAGACGTCGTGCGGAGAGGGGTGCGAAAAGCTCTATCCTCTGCACAAGCCGCTTAAAGAGGAGCAATTAACCGCCGTCGTTGATATTGCGGCTATGGTTGCAAAAGAGCTGCTGCACTCCGCATCGTTGGTGCTTGCCGACGGCACGTCGCTCAAAATCACGGGCGGCAAGGTCGAGCGCAAGGCAAGCTCAAAATACAGCGAGTCAATTTAATCCTGTTTTGTCGTAACATTTCATTATTATATATAGTCCGCAAAAAATCTCGGGAGTCGCGTCCCGAATGCGGGCTTGTATGGAGTATTAAGTAATCAACCATTGTCGGGGCGCGTCGGAAGGAGACGGATATGAGAGAGTATGTAAGGCAGCACATCACGGACTCCGGTGACTATGCGAGAGTCAACCTCTATCCTGTCAGACCCGTCTCCCGTAAGCGCGGCGCTAAGAGACTGCCGACGTCGGAGGTGCAGGAGAGACTTAACGCGCAAAATTCCGCACACAGGCTGAGCGATTTAATCCACGTCAATTTTACACCGGACGACATCGCGCTGCACTTGACCTACTCAGACGAGCACAAGCCGGAGACGGTCAAAGACGCACAAAGACAGGCGTACAACTACATGCGGCGGCTTGGGCGGTTATGGTCCAAAAAGACGGGCGCGGACAAGTCGGCGTTTAAGTGGATCGTCGTGACGGAGCAGTCCTCGACCGGACGAATACACCATCACGCGATAATATCGGGCGGGTTGACGATGGAGGAGCTGTCGGACAAATGGGGCATAGGTCACACCTCGACGAGGACGCTTGAGTTTGACGAGACGGGACTTGTCGGACTAGCGACGTACATCACAAAATCACGGACGAGCTATCGGCGGTGGCAGGCGTCTAAAAATCTGCAAAAGCCGGTGGTAAAAGAAAACGACTACAAAATCCGCAAAAAAGACGTGCGCTATATCCGTGAGAATCCGCAGGACGAGTGGTTTGTGTCACAGCTGCACGACGGTTACTCGGTGTGTCCGGGGTCAATCCATGTGCAGGATGAGTCGGCGGTCGGCGGGTTATTTGTGAGCTATATGATTTACAAGACGGACAACGGCATGTTTTACCGAGACAAAAACGGAATTGTCCGTCAAAAGCGAAGGAGGAAAGAGTGAAAACGCGAATAAACGGAATCCGCACTATCCCGACCGAGGACGAGGAGCAGATCGCGGTGATGAGCTGGGCGGCGCTGATGGAGGGGAGATATCCCGAGCTTAGACTGCTTCATCACATACCAAACGGCGGAAAAAGGGGAAAGCGCGAGGCGGCTGTATTTAAGGCGATGGGGGTCAAGGCGGGTGTGCCGGATCTCTTTTTGCCGTGCGCTCGAGAGGGATATCACGGTTTGTACGTCGAGATGAAAGCTCTTGACGGCAGACCGAGCAAGACACAACTCGAGATGTTAAAGGCGCTGAGCGGACAAGGTTACAGGTGCGTAGTCTGCCACGGAGCGGACGAGGCACGGCGGGTGATTGAGGACTATTTGAGAGGAGGTGCGCCATGCTCGGAGGAGAGTTATACCACGGAGACTGTCTTGAGATAATGCCGCGCATACCGAGGGAGAGTGTAGACCTTGTGCTGTGCGATCTGCCGTATGGGACAACCGCGTCGACATGGGACAGGATAATTCCGATAGACAAGCTGTGGGCGGAGTATACGCGGATTTTAAAACCACGTGGGACGGTCGCGCTCTTTTGCGTACAGCCTTTCACCTCGCTGCTCGTCACGCACGGGCTAAAGGGCAAGCTGCACTATCGCTATATGTGGGTGTGGCTCAAAAACAACAAGACAAACTTTGGCAACGCGCACAAACAACCGCTGCGGCAATACGAGGAGATTGCCGTGTTTGGCAAGGTTGCGGGCAAGTACAATCCGCAAAACACAAAAAAGCTGGACGAGCCTATTATCAGACAACCTAAACCGGCGGGAGTATATCATAGCGGTGTGAATGCGACGATGCAAACGCTAACAAACTATCCTACAAACGTGGTTGAGTTTAAAAACAAAAGCTCGTCGGCACGATACCATCCAAACGAAAAGCCGGAGGCACTGCTGCGGTATCTGATACGCACATATACCGACGCAGGAGACATGGTACTCGACAACACGATGGGAAGCGGGTCGACGTGCGTTGCGTCGGCTATCGAGGGCAGACGGTACATCGGTATTGAGAGAGACGACAAGTATTATGACATAGCCTGCGCAAGAGTGGCGGAGGCGGAAAGGCAGGTGCGCATTGACACGTAAGCAACTTGAGGAGTATCGCTCGGTCAGGCGAGAGATCGCGGAGGAAAAAGCGCGGGTCGCTGAAATCCGCGGCGGCAAATCAAAAGCGATTGCAAGAGAGATAGACCGCAAGCTCGACAGGCTTGAGCGGCAGCAGGCGGAGGTTGAGAGATTCATCGGGGAGATTGATGATTCGCTTGTGAGACGGATTGCGGTTGCGCGATATATCGAGTGCCGCTCATGGGAGGGAGTCGCGCGTAAGCTCGGTGGCGGCAACACGTCCGACGGAGTGCGCAAGATATGGCAACGATGGGCGGGACGGAATCTACACTGACAAAAGCTCGGACGAGTGCGGACAGATAAGTTGTCCGTTCGCGTCCGATTTTGTTTTGTAAAATATTAACAGCCGAGATAGATGGGAGGGATACACGCACGTGCGAGATAAGTTTTATGATTCAGCCGCGTGGAAAAAGAAGCGGGCGAGAATCCTTCGGCGGGATGGATATTTGTGCGTGGAATGTAAGAGATACCACAGGACAGACAAAAGCGGTAATCCGGTGCGGGCTACGGTGGTGCATCACATTGTGCATCGAGACGACGACCCGAGTTTATCTCTTGTTGACAACAATCTCGAGTCGCTGTGCGAGGCTTGCCACAACAAACGTCACCCGGAGAAAGCAAGAGGACCCCGCCCGGTCGACGAGAAATTTTGATAC
>ERZ1034952.2220-NODE-2220-length-14630-cov-10.443019_pt1 | contig 14630 bp, 8 predicted proteins | sample MGYA00520625_ERZ1034952 | MGnify/ENA primary metagenome ERZ1034952 (study PRJEB33766, sample SAMN09781773) | gut metagenome | biome: gut microbiome | host: Homo sapiens | place: Madagascar | study: EMG produced TPA metagenomics assembly of the PRJNA485056 data... | reverse complement strand
AAATTCGTAAAAACTTGTCAGTTTATCAAAAATTTAATATATCTTTGCACCAAGTATCAGTTTTTAAACCTTGAAGTTTATCCAAGCAGGCACTAATATAGGTGCAAAAACTGGTAAATGCAAGCTGACTATATACATTATAATAGCAGCTTACAACGGAATTAAGAAATGAAAAGCCTGCAAGAACGAACAGAACAAAGTATGGCAAAAAATCTAAAGGTAGGTATGCTCGTATGCGCCTCTATCCTGGCTGCAAATGCTGCATACGCTAACTACCCATCATCTAATGAGCTACTGACTGTTACACAACAAACAGGAAAGATTAAGGGAACCATCGTCGATTCCAAAACAGGAGAACCTGTCATTGGAGCAAGTGTGAAAGTAAAAGGCACCAAACTGGCTGCCGTAACCGACCTGAATGGTGAGTTTGAACTCAATACCCACGCCAACGCTACCCTACAGATTTCGTATGTCGGATTCAAGGAGACTGAGGTGAAAGCCAGCAACGGCATGAAGATCTCACTGGAGGAAGACACCGAGTCGCTCGAAGAGGTTGTCGTAGTGGGATACGGCACTCAGAAGAAAGAGAGCCTCACTGGTGCCATGGCAAATATCAAGGGAGAAAAACTGAAAGACATCACATCTGCCACCGTTGAAAACATGCTCAACGGCAAGGTTTCGGGTGTGTATGTAGCTCCTGGTTCTGGTCGTCCTGGCTCTACGGGAGCCATTATTATCCGTGGACAGACTTCCATCAATGGTGCCACAGCTCCTCTCTGGGTTGTGGATGGAGTCATTGTGGGCAACAGTGCCGGCGACCTCAACCCTGATGACATCGAGACGATGACCGTATTGAAGGATGCAGCCTCAACAGCCATCTATGGTTCAGAGGGTGCCAACGGCGTCGTTGTCGTCACCACCAAGCAAGCCAAGCACGAAAAGATGTCTATCTCCCTGTCTGCCAAGGCTGGTCTGAGCACTTTGAACCGTGGCAACCTGGAGATGATGGACGGTGCGGAATTCTACGACTACTATAAGTCGTTCCAGAATGTGGAGTCAGTGAACTTCCCACGCTGGAACGAAGACCTGAGAAACTCCAACTTCGACTGGTTCAAGCTTGCCAAGAAGACCGGTTCCACCCAGGACTATAACCTGACCCTCAATGGTGGCAGCCAGAACATACAGTCAATGTTCACCCTGGGCTATTTCAAGGAAGAAGGTGCCGTCAAGGGTTATGACATGAACCGCTACAGCACCCGTATCAAGGTGGTTTACAAGCCTTACGAGTGGCTCACCATCAAGCCGAACATCAGCGGTTCACGCACCAACGACAAGGACAAGCAGTATAGCGTGGGCGCCATGTATTCCATGATGCCATGGGATAGCCCTTACGATGAGAACGGCAACCTGGTGCCAAACTACTATGACGGATGGGTGAACTCCAAGGCAACCAACTATCTGAACGACCTTGCCGCAGGCGACTACTCTACAAGTACCACCTACGACCTGTCTGGCGGATTGGATTTCGACATCAAGATTACTCCTTGGCTCACATTCTCATCTGTCAACAACTACAGTTACTACAACAGCCAAACTCACGGCTACTACGATCCGAAGTCAAGTTCTGGCGAGGGAGTGAATGGCCGCACCACAGAGTACAACTATGTATCTACCCGCCGCTATACCAACCAGTTGCTCCGTTTCAAGAAGAGCTGGGGCAAGCACAACGTCAACGCATTGCTCGCCTACGAGTTCAACGACTATGAAATGAAGTATACCGATGTGTATGCCACAGGATTCATCTCAGGATTCGAGGACTTCATGACAGCTGCCAAGCCGGAGATGGCCAACGGTTACCGCACGGCATGGGCAAAGCAGTCTTACTTCACACAGTGGCGTTACGACTACGACAGCCGCTACTACGGAGAGCTCTCATTGCGCCGTGACGGCCGTTCCAACTTCGGTTCCAACAACCGCTATGGTAACTTCTTCTCCGTAAGTGGAGCATGGAACATCAACAACGAGTCATGGTTCAAGGCAGACTGGGTAGACCAGCTCAAGCTGCGCGCCGCCTTCGGTTCTGTAGGTAATGTGCCTACCTCCCTCTATCCATCCTACTCTCTCTACTCAGTGGGTGCCACCTATAATGAGAATCCAGGTGCGCTCATCTCTCAGATAGGAAACAAGGACCTGACATGGGAGAAGACCTATACCACAGGCGTGGGTGTGGATGCCTCTTTCTGGCAGAACCGCCTGCATGCCACCCTCGACTACTACATCAAGAACACCAGCAACATCCTCTACCAGGTGCCTGTAACGGGACTGGTGGGCGTGACATCCATCTGGAAGAACATCGGCAAGATGCGCAACACCGGTATCGAGCTCACCGTTGGCGGAGACATCATCCGCACAAAGGACCTGACATGGAATGTTACAGCCAACATCTCCCACAACAGCAACGAACTGAGAGACCTCTACAAGCAGCGTGATGCCAACGGCAACTATGTAGTGAAGCCAGTGCTGATCAGCGACGGTACATCGATTGCAGGTACAGCACAGCGCATCCTTGAGATTGGCGAGCCTGTAGACACCTATTATATGAAGGAATGGGCTGGCGTTAACCCAGAGGACGGTAAGCCACAGTGGTATATGGACGATGCGAATGGCAACAAGGTGGTAACCGACAGCTATTCCAAGGCTTCATACTACAAGTGTGGCAAGGCATCTCCTGATGTATATGGCAGCTTCTCCACCTCTCTGTTCTACAAGAACTTTGACCTGCAGGCAAACTTCGGTTATTCACTTGGCGGCCAGATCTACAGCTACTATCGCCAGGAGTTCGACTCCGACGGAGCCTATGCCGGCGACCGCAACCAGATGAAGCTGCAGAAGGGCTGGAGCCGCTGGGAGAAGCCAGGCGACATCGCCACTCACCCACGTGCCATGTACAACAACCAGGACAAGGGTAACCTGGCATCATCACGCTATCTGGAAAGCTCAGACTACCTGAAGTTGCGCTCACTCACCCTGGGTTACAACTTCGATTTGAAGAAGTATGGCATCCAGACCCTGCGCCTCTCTGTATCAGGCGAGAACCTGTTTACCATCACCGACTATTCTGGCGTTGACCCAGAGTTGCCAGCAGGCACCAACGACAAGGGAGTGCTGAGCGTAACCAACACTGGAGGCACTTCAGTTTATCCAGCCGTACGCAAGTTTATGCTTGGTGTTAACTTAACATTCTAAATTCTTGACAACAATGAAAATGAATAAAAGTATATTGATGCTCATGCTTGGCGCAACCCTCCTGGGTTCTTGCGACATTGAGCGTTTCCCGACCTACAGCATGTCGGACGAACAGATAAAGAACAATCCTGCGAGCAACCTCGATGCCTTGCTCAACGGTATGTATGCTCAGCTCAAGAGCTGGTCTGACCCTATGCACCGTTGCGGAGAGTATGCAGGTGACAACATGGTGATCCGTGGTTCTTCAACCGATGCCTTCTTCGAGTTCATCACCTATTCACGCACACCGAACAACTATCGTCTGCAGAGCTTCTGGGACTCAGGCTACAAGGCCATCGCACAGGCTTCCAACATCATCAACATGATAAATGAGGGACAAAGCACCGAAATCGACAACTCACTCGGCGAATGCTACTACGTGCGTGGCATGATGTATTTCTACCTCTGCCGTGCCTACGGTCGTCCTTACTACCAGGCACCGGAGAAGAACCTGGGTGTGCCTATCGTAAACGGTACCCCAGACAACATCCTCGACCTGCAGCTCGGCGACCGTGCCACCGTGCAACAGACCTACGAACAGGCCATCAACGACCTGAAGAAGGCAGAGCAGCTGCTCAGCACGAACCGTGGTCCAGCCTACGCATCAAAGGCAGCAGCCCAGGCGATGCTCTCACGCATCTATCTCTATATGAGCGGCACCTACGAGAACCCTAACCGGGAGTATGCACAGCTCGCCGTTGACTATTCCAACAAGGTAATCGGAAACAGCGACTACTCTCTGCTTCCACGCGAGGAGTTCATGGAGTACAACACCATCGTTCCTGAGAACAACAAGGAGGACATCTTCGTGGTGAAGCGCGTGGCTTCTGAATACTCTGGCTGGGACCACTACTATGGAATCGGCGGTATGTATTCCAACATCGGTGGCATGGGATGGGGAGAGATGTACGCCAGCGAGAAATACATCGACCTGCTCAACGAGACAGGCCGCAACGACTGGCGTCCTGCATCAAAGAAGATCGTAGATGCACGTGCCAACTTCATCGAGCCAACATACACCGAAGACAACAAGGAAGTGTTCCGCTTCGTATATGTGGGCAGCGACGGCAACAAGCACTATGCCCAGTTCGACACCAAGCACAATGGCGACAAGGTATCCTGCACCGACAAGAACGGCAACTCCTACGACCTCACTCTGGTCAGTGCCGACGACGAGTACTATACCATCAACTATAATGGCACAGAGTATCAGGGCATGCTCGACAACTACATCACCGTGAACCGTGAGTATCCACAGTTCTACATCGTGAAGTGTTCGCGCGAGGGTGAGGACTCTCAGCTTCACTCACCGGTCATCAGCCGTCTGGGCGAAATTTACCTCAACCGTGCAGAGGCATACGCCAAGCTCGGCGAATATGACAAGGCGCTCACCGACCTCAACACCATCCGCAACCGCTCCATCGTAAACGGTGGTTATCCTGCAGGTAAGCTCAACGCCGACAATGCCTTCGAGCTGATTGACAAGGAGCGCCAGCTGGAACTTGCCTACCAGGCAGAGCGCAGCTATGACGTGTTCCGCAACGGTCACTCGCTGACACGCGACTACCCAGGTCCTCACAACCAGCACGAGGAGGTGAAGGCATCTGACTATCGCGTAACATACTATATCCCTCAGAATGCCATCAACGCATATCCTGGCACTCTTACCCAGAACCCTACCGACAACAGCGGTGTGATTCTGAAGTAACCCACTGAAGGGATAACAGAAAACATCTGTTTCAAATAAAACGAAATGAATAACATCTATAGAAAAATGTACGTTGGCAATGCATTGGCAGTGGCTGTAAGCCTGCCTATGGTTGCCAACGCAACTAACGAAACTCCATCTGCTTCGACAGCCATTACAGCACAGGCTGCGCAGGCAGACGGCGTGCAGATTCTTAGAATCAACCCGACAACCGTAGAACTCTGCTTCGCCAACCACCGCAGAGTGGCAGTTGACTTCTACGGCGAGAACATCTTCAGAATCTTTGAAGACCACAACGGTGGCGTGATGAGAGACCCGGAGGCAAAGCCTGAGGCTCACATCCTGGTAGACAACCCACGCACCAAGGTGGGCAGCCTGCAGATTACTGAGCAGGGCGATGAAATCATCCTCGCCAGCAGCAAGGCAAAGGTTATCTTCAACAAGACCACCGGACTGTTCAAGATCGTAAACGCCGAGAACGGCAAGACCGTGGCTACCCAGAGTGCACCATCCACCTTCACTCCAGAGAAGGTGACACTCACCCTCCAGGAGCAGCCGGATGAATACTACTTCGGCGGTGGCGTGCAGAACGGACGCTTCTCTCACAAGGGAGAAAAGATTGAAATCGTGAACACCAACAACTGGGTGGATGGCGGCGTGGCTTCACCTGCCCCATTCTACTGGTCTACAGCCGGCTATGGCTTCATGTGGTACACCTTCAAGCCGGGACTCTACGACTTCGGTTCCACCCAGAAGGGCAGCGTGAAGCTATCCCACGAATCGAAGAACCTCGACGTATTCTTCATGGTGGGCGAAAAGCCTACCGACCTGCTGGGCGAATACTATCAGCTGACGGGCAACCCGGTGCTGCTGCCTAAGTTCGGTTTCTACGAGGGACACCTCAATGCCTACAACCGTGACTACTGGAAAGAGGCAGACAAGGGTCGCACCATGACCTTCGAGGACGGCAAGAGCTACAAGGAGAGTGCCAGCGACAAGACGGGCATCAAGGAGTCACTCAATGGCGAGAAGAACAACTATCAGTTCTCTGCCCGAGCTGCCATCGACCGCTACGTGAACCACGACATGCCTTTGGGATGGTTCCTGCCTAACGATGGATACGGAGCCGGTTATGGCCAGGAATCAACCCTCGACGGCAACATCGAGAACCTGAAGCAGTTTGGCGACTATGCCCGCAAGCACGGCGTGGAGATTGGTCTCTGGACCCAGTCAGACCTTCACCCTAAGGACAGCATCGAGGCACTGTTGCAGCGCGACATCGTGAAAGAGGTGGGCACCGCAGGAGTGAGAGTGCTCAAGACCGACGTGGCATGGGTGGGCGACGGCTACTCCTTCGGACTCAACGGCGTGAGCGACGTGGCGCAGATCATGCCTTACTATGGCAACAACGCACGCCCATTCATCATCTCTCTCGACGGATGGGCAGGCACACAGCGATATGCATCCATCTGGTCGGGCGACCAGACGGGTGGCGACTGGGAATACATCCGTTTCCATATCCCTACCTTCATCGGCGCAGGTCTTTCCGGTCTCTCCAACATCACCTCCGACCTGGACGGTATCTTTGGCGGAAAGAACCCAATCATGAACATGCGTGAGTTTGAATGGAAGACCTTCACTGCGATGGGACTCAACATGGACGGCTGGGGATCCAATGCCAAGTATCCGTTCATCCTCGGCGAACCATCAGCATCCGTCAACAGAACTTACCTCAAGCTGAAGTCAGAACTGATGCCATACATCTACACCGCAGCCCAGGAGGCTGTGACCGGCAAGCCGTTGATGAGAGCGATGTTCCTCGACGACCCGAACCCTTACACCCTGGGCAAGGCTACGGAATATCAGTTTATGTGCGGTCCTTACTTCCTCGTGGCTCCTATCTACAAGGAGACCAGGATGGACAAGCAGGGCAACGACATCCGTAACGGCATCTATCTGCCAGAGGGAGAATGGGTGGATTACTTCAACGGAAAGGTATACCAGGGCGGAAGAATCATCAACGAGTTTGATGCGCCTTACTGGAAACTGCCTGTGTTCGTGAAGAGAGGGGCCATCATTCCGATGGTGAACCCTAACAACAACGTTTCGCAGATAGACAACTCCAACCGCATCTTCGAGCTTTATCCATACGGAGAGTCTGACTACAGTCTCTATGATGATGATGGCAAGACCGAGCTCTACCGCATCGGTGAGCACGCCACAACCCACATCCACTCCTCATTGGTTAAAGACCGCCTCACCGTCAATATCGACAAGACCGAGGGCAACTTTGCCGGACAGGAGAAGAACCAGTCTACAGAGATTCGCATCAACGTGAGCCAGGCTCCCAAGAAGCTGGTTGCCAAGATGGGTGGAAAGACTGTGAAACTGACAGAGGTGAGCACGATGGAGGCTCTCCGCTCCACAGAGAACGCCTGGTTCTACGACAAGGCTCCACAGTTCAACCGCTTTGCCACCAAAGGCAGCGACTTCGAGAAAGTGGACATCACAAAGAACCCGATGGTATGCATCCATCTGGCAAAGACCGACGTGACTGCCAATGCCATCGAGCTTCGCATGGACGGCTACCAGTTCGACAACAGCGATGCCCTGCTCAAATCAGCAGGTGTACTGAACGCCCCTCAAGCTAGCCTGAAGGACGCAGAGGGCGCCAACAAGGCATTCACCATCACTGCAGCATGGGACAAGCAGGCAAACGCAGACTATTATGAAGTGAAGATTGACGGTATGCTCCACTCCACCATCCGCAGCACTGAATTCACCATCGAGAATCTGAAACCAGAAACCGAGTATGACATACAGGTGAGAGCGGTGAACAAGGACGGGGCATCAGAGTGGACCACCCTGAAGGGACGCACCATCAAGGACCCTCTCGACGAGGCAATCCGTGACATCACAGCCACCAACTCCACCCCAGACTGGGAAGGACTGGAGGTAGCCAAGATGTTCGACTTCAACGAGAAGAACTACTGGCACACCGACTACTACAAGAAGGAAGGCGTATTGCCATTCGACATGACGATGAACCTGCATGGCATCGCCAAGCTCGACAAGATTCAGTATCTGCCAAGCTCAGAGCGTGACTGTCACGGACAGATTTACAAGGGACGCATCGCAACAAGTTTCGATGGCAGCAACTGGACTGAGAACGGCACCTTCGAGTGGAACAAGGATGGGGGTGTAAAGGAATACAAGTTCAAGGGTGAGCCAGAGGCACAGTATGTGAAGATGACCGTTGAGGAGACCAAAGGCGGACAGGCGTCAGGTACTGAGTTGTATGTATTCAAGACCCCAGGCAGCAAGATGAAGAAGCCGGGCGACATCAACAACGATAACCGCATCGATGAGAACGACTTCACTTCCTATCTCAACTATTGCGGTCTGCGCAAGGGCGACAAGGACTTCGAGGGCTATGTAAGCAATGGCGACATCAACCGCAACGGCTTGATTGATGCCTACGACATCTCGGTGGTTGCCACCCAGTTGAAGAGCGGTGTAAGCAGCAAGCAGGTGGCTCCTGTTGCAGGCAGCATCTCGCTCGTAGCCGACAAGAAGGCATACCAGGCAGGCGACATCATCACCCTCACCGTGAAGGGCAAGGATCTCGTATCTCTCAATGCCCTGAGCTTTGCCTTGCCATACAATGCCACCGACTTCGAGTTCATCGGCATCGACGTCAAGGATATGGGCAAGATGGAGAACATCTCCAAGGACCGCCTCCACTCTGACGGCAGCAAGCTGATCTACCCTACCTTCGTCAACATCGGTGAACAGCCTGCAGTAGAAGGCACCCACGACCTCTTCACCATCAAGTTGAAGACCAGGAAGGCATGCAAGCCATCATTCAAGTTCAGCAACCTGATGATGGTAGATAAGTTCTTGCGAGTAAAGAGCGAGAAATAAAAAAGTATAGTATATCATAAAGAAAAACCGTCTGTGGACATCCGATTTGCCCACAGGCGGTTTTCTTTTTCAAAACAACCCCGATGACAACCCTTGTTGCAACCCTCTACCTATTGCAAAAACCGGAAAAATGTTGTATCTTTGCATCAGAAATAATAAGAAAGAAAAACACAAAAGTATAAACAATTTTAATTGACATAACTATGGAATACAATGAACAGGAAAACGAGAAGATGCACAAGATGCTACTCTCACCCCACTTCGCCCTCGGGGAATTCATCAAATCGGGCACTGCCATGAAAAATGGCGTTGATAATACACCACATGACATCATCGTGGTTGTAAGACTCACCACGCTATGTGAGAAGATCCTGGAGCCTCTTCGCCGACAGTTCGGTGCTATCCGCATCACCAGCGGTTACAGGTGTCACCTGCTTAATATGCAGGTGGGAGGAGCTATCGGAAGTCAGCACGAACTGGGCGAGGCTGCAGACATCTTCGTCACCAACAGCGAGGTGCTGCTGAAGTACATGGAATTCATCCGGAAGAACTGCGACTTCGACCAGATGATTCTTGAACCGCGCGGACAACCACAGAAACGCTGGCTGCACGTAAGCTATACCATGCGACGGCCCAACCGGCATCAGACTCTGAAATAACCAAACATTTCAAATCATCTAATACTATGAAAAAAGACACCATCAAGACCATCATCAAAATCGCACTGGCTGTACTCACTGCTATCGCAACCTCACTGGGGTTTGCCAATACCGTGAACTAAGCTGGTGAAGAAATTGGGAAACAGCCCAGGGCTGTTAAAAAAGACAAGTCCTGGGCTGAATTAGAAAGAAAAACACATTTTATTTTTTAACCTTTAAAATTTTTAATACTATGAGCGTAAAGTACAGAAAAGTAGTTAACAACCGCAAGAACTCCAAGACCAAGGGTAAGGTCTATGGACGAGCAGTAGTAGACGGTGTTATTGACACCAAGGAGATTGCTAGAAAGATCAACAAGCGATGCACCCTGACCGAGCCAGACATCATCGCAGTGATCAATGCCCTGGAAACCGAGATCGGCTACGGTCTCTCCGACGGCAAGCGAGTGGTGCTCGACGGCTTCGGTTCCTTCAAGGTGGGTCTCACCACCACCCCAGCCGACAGTGCCAAGAAGTTTACCAGTGCCAACATCAAGGGCATGCACGTCATCTTCCTGCCTGCCACCGAGATGGAACAGGGCAAGCGCGTGAAGAACATGCTGAAAGGCGTGAAGGCTGAGGAGATGACCGAATACACGGGCATCGAGTCGGGAGAAAACACCGGCGATGCGGGCAACACCGATTCAGGCAAGACTGATTCAGGCAACACTGATTCAGGCGATAACTCTGGCAACACCTCAGGCGGAACCAACGACGGGAACGGCGGCCAGATGGGACTCTAGCGGGAGTCCACTCTGAAGAGGGCTTCACTCTGAAAAGGTCCTCATTCAGCAAAGGTCATCACTCTGAAAAGGTCCTCACTCTGAAAAGAGGGCTTCACTCAGCAAAGGGCAAAGGCTTTGATTACAAGAAGCTTTTGCCCTTCTTATCTTTCAGCTTTCCACCAATGCCCCTTGGTTCAGAGCGCTTCTTTTTATCCAAAAAACGAACAAAAATATTCATTTTCACTGTTAACTTGTTAAATAAAATGAAAAATATTTGGCATTATCAAGTTTTCATCGTATCTTTGCCAACGGATTTATATATCAGTTATTGACAATAAAAGTTCTTACAGAATGAAAATAAAGGTTTTATCTCAATTTATACTTGCATCTTTTACGGCTGCCAGCATCCTCTCGCTGACATCATGCTTCAAGGATGAGCCTCTCAATGCCGAATGCGACATCGAACAGGCTTTTATCGCTACCAACGGAGAATGGGAAAACTTTTTCCTCAATGCCACAGATACACTCAAGAACGTGATGTCAACAGACCAGGAAATCAGCTTCCTCGTGAAACGTGGCACCGACCTCAGCCACTTCGCTCCGAAATTCAACCTTACCCCTGGCGCTACCCTATCGCCGGCCAACGGTTCGGAACAGGATTTCACCAACGGTCCCGTCATCTATACCGTTACATCGGAAGATGGCAACTGGAAACGCCAGTATAAGGTGAGCTTCACCTTCCCTCCCGTTATCTACGAAGAGATGAAGTACGACTTTGAAAACTTCTTCCTCAACGAAAACAAGCCTATACACAGATATTATGTATGGAGCGACAAGAACGATGATGGTACGCTGGCCAACAACTGGGCCACCGGAAACCCGGGCTTCAACATGAGCAAGGGTTCGGCAAAACCGGATGAATACCCTACCGTGCCCGTGGAAGAAGGCTACGACGGGGCCTGCGTGAAACTCACCACCTGCGACACCGGAAGCTTCGGTTCGATGGCAAAGATGCCTATTGCTGCCGGCAACCTCTTTATCGGTAAGTTCGATGCCACACAGGCACTGAAGGATGCCATGAAGGCTACCCAGTTTGGCGTGCCGGTAAGTTTCAAGCCTACCAGATTCAGCGGCTACTACAAATACAAGCGTGGCGATGTGTTCACCAACCGCCAGAAGAAGGTGGTGGAAGGCAAGAAAGACTACGGCACCATCTATGCCGTGTTCTACGACAACCACGACGAGGAGGGCAACAGCGTCGTGCTCTATGGCGACAACGTGCAGACCAGCCCACAGGTAGTGGCACTCGCCATCGTGCCTGATATCGACGACACGCCAGAGTGGACCCACTTCGACATCGACTTCATCTACAAGAAGGAGGTGGATGTGCAGAAGCTGAAGAACATGGGCTACAGCATGGCCATCGTCAGTTCATCGAGCGTAGAAGGCGCCTCGTTCATGGGAGCCATCGGAAGCACCCTGTGGGTTGACAAGTTCCGCATCACCTGCGAAAAAGAATAAGAAGTTTTACAAAAAAAGAAGACAAGACAATGAAAAAGTCATTCATTATATCAGCCGCTGCCCTATCCCTCTTTGCCCTTCAGGCACGGGGAGAGAAGTTGGGAGAACTGCTCCACCACTTCACCTACCAGGCGCGCATCGGCTACAATCTGGGTGGCACTGCCCCTATCGGCATGCCAGCCACCATCCGCACCCTTCACAGCTATACGCTGCAGCCTAACCTGCTGCTCGGTATCGATGCCCACTATCCCCTGGATAACAAGTGGGGCCTGATGTTCGGTCTCCACTTCGAGGGCAAGGGCATGAAGATTGATGCGGGTGTGAAAAACTACCACATGACCATGGTGAAAGGTGGTGAGCAGCTGGAGGGCATGTTCACGGGCAACGTGATAACTAAGGTTGACCAAAGCCTTGCAACTATCCCAGTACAAGCCACTTACGACGTCACCGAGAAGCTTCGCCTGAAGCTGGGTCCTTACTTCTCTTATGTCACCGCACATAAGTTTGAGGGCAATGCCTACGACGGTTTTCTGCGCCAGGGCGACCCTACGGGACCTAAGGTTGAGCTGGGCCATGAGGACGGAGAGCGTGGCGAATACGACTTCTCAAGCGATATGCGCAACTGGCAGTTTGGCATCGATGTGGGTGCCGACTGGTATTTCTCGAAGCGCTGGGGAGCCTATGTGGGCCTTACCTGGGGCTTATCAGAGGTATTCAAGAAAGACTTCCACGTGATAGAGCAATCGATGTATCCTATCTATGGTACCATCGGATTGAGCTATCAGCTGAAATAGGAAATCTGCTCCAGAATATCTTATATATAATCATGTATAGGAGAGAAAAATCAATTATATCATAATAAAAGAAAGGAAAACTTATGAAGAAAATTTTTACTTTAGTAGCAGCAGCACTCTGCTCTATGCAGATGATGGCAAAGGATTACACCTGCCCTCTCGTGGTTAACATGATGGGAACGGACATGCCTGTGGGCGACATCAAGGTGAACGTGGATGAGCAGAAAGACGGCAAATACACCATGAGCCTGCTCAACTTCAAGATGAACGATTTCATGCAGATTGGTAACATCGTTATCAAGGATGTAGAGGCTACCAAGTGTGGCAACGTCATCATGCTCAATGCAGCAAAGGATATCCAGATTACCAAGGGTGACGATGAGAACGTAGAATGGATGGGACCAGGTCTCGGCAACGTGAACATCCTCCTGAAGGGTGAACTGAAGGGCGACAATTTCAATGCCTGCCTCAATATTCCATTGGCTGGCAACATGATTGTAGGCGTAAAGCTGGGCAAGAATACCAACGAGATGGGCCAGTTGCCAAACGCCGGTTTCGAGAATTTCCACGAAGCATCTTACAGCAGCGCCAAGAGCCAGGAGCCTAACGGATGGCACTCTTTCATGAGCTCTACCGGCAGCATGGCAAGCATGGTTTCAGCAGCTGTACATACCTATGCTTCTTCTGAGGTGCGCGAGAACGCAGCAGAAGACAACAAGCAGTGTGTAAAGATAGTTTCTACTCCAGTGAAGGTAGGTACATTGGTTGTGGCTTCTGCCAACGGTACCATCACCACCGGTCGTCTGAAGGCAGGCAACATGAATGCATCAAGCAAGGACAACTGCTCATTCCTGGATTTCAGTTCTACAGATGTGGATGCCAACGGCGATCCATTCTATGCTGTGCTCAACAACAAGCCTGATGCCATGAAGGTATGGGTGAAGTTCAAGGCTGGCGACGGCAACAAGAATCCTAAGGCTACCATCAGCGCCCTCTTGACCAACGGCAAGATGGCTCAGGACCCAGAGGACGAGCAGTATGCAGCCAACATCATTGCCCGTGCCCAGAACTCTTCTATCGAGAGCAAGGACGAGTGGCAGGAGATTACCATCCCATTCACCTACAATAATGCTGAGGAAATGCCTAAGGCAGCCCTGGTAACCATGTCAACCTGCGCTGTGCCTAGCGGCGGCAGCAAGAGCGAGACCAACCCAGACGTATTGTATGTGGACGATGTGGAAATGGTTTACAATGCTGGCGTGAAGAAGGTTACCATGGATGGTGAGGACATTACAAATAAGTTTGATGAAGCCGGCGAGTTGGAGATTGAAGGCTACAATAAGAATTTGGATATCAACAACTTCCAGTTGGAGGCTATCGGTGCCGGTGCCTACGTTACCAAGAAGATTACAGCCGATAGTTTCAATACCTACGTAAGCTTCACCGTTACATCTAACGACTTGAAGACTTGCGTAACCCGCACCATCACCCTCAAGGGCTATACCACTGGCATCAAGAACGTTGAGACCCTCACCCTGCCAAACGGCGTGAAGGCTATCTACAACACGGCTGGTCAGCAGATTACAGACATGCAGAGTGGTCAGGTTTACATCGTGAAGTACACCAATGGTGAAACCAAGAAGATGATTAAGAAGTAATAGTTTTTTAAAACAGCAATATAAAGACATGCGCCACCCCCGGGACGCATGTTTTTTTATATATGCGAGATGAAATATGCAAGAATGGGATATGCAAGAATGAAAGTTGGAGAAAAAAATACAGGAAGAGGAGAAAACAAAAATCCCCAGCCATCAAATGAATGATAGCTGGGGATTCAATCTTTTCAAAATCTAGAGGCTAAACTCCCTATGTGTTATCACTAACACGATAAAAAACTTAGCGCTGGATTTACTTCACCTTTGCAACGATAGCCTTGAAAGCCTCTGGGTTGTTAACAGCGAGGTCAGCGAGAACCT
>ERZ1034952.2209-NODE-2209-length-14659-cov-4.351616_pt1 | contig 14659 bp, 15 predicted proteins | sample MGYA00520625_ERZ1034952 | MGnify/ENA primary metagenome ERZ1034952 (study PRJEB33766, sample SAMN09781773) | gut metagenome | biome: gut microbiome | host: Homo sapiens | place: Madagascar | study: EMG produced TPA metagenomics assembly of the PRJNA485056 data... | reverse complement strand
CCCATCGCGCACCCGCGCCCCTGTCGCCACGCGCCCGCGCATCGCCCACACCACCCCGTCGCGCGTATGCCCGCACACCTCGATCTTTAGACCATCTTTACACCACGACTCCTATACTTCGACACAACAGAGGTAACAAGCCAGCGCTCGCGGCCGCAGCCGACGCATCGCGTACAGCCGCAGCAAAGGCACAGCGCGGAACAACACGTCAAGGGAGGGCGACATGGCTCTGGTCAAGGTGAGGCGGGCGCTCGTCATCGGATGCGGCGAGTTCGGGCTCGCCGTGTCGGATCGGCTTTCCGACGCCGGCTACGCGGTCATCGCGGTCGACAAGGACCCTTCCGCATTCAACGGGCTGTCGGCCGGATTCGGCGGCGAAACCGTCCTCGCTGACGGCGCCGACGTGGCGGTGCTCAAAGACTGCGACATCGAGCAGACCGACGTGCTCGTCGCATGCACCGAACGCGACACGGTGAACTATTTCCTCGGGCGCGTCGCAAGCGAGGTGTACGGCGTCGAGCGCGTGTTCGCCCGCATCGAAGACGAGGACCTCATCGGCATGCTCGAAGAAAGCACCGTCGAACCCATCTGCCCGCACCGCCTCTGCCTCGACGCGTTCTGCCGCATGGCGCGCATCGTCTAACGCAAGGAGGTCATCATGCACATCCTCATCGCCGGCGGCCGCTCCCGCACCGACTACCTCGTCGAATCGCTGCTCGAAAACGGCAACGACGTGGTGGTCGTCAACAGCGACCGCGCCTGGTGCGAGCGGCTCTCATCGCGCCATAACGTGCCCGTGATCTGCGGCGACGCCACGAAACGCTACGTGCTCGACGACGCCGACGTCGAGGGTTTCGACATCGTCATCGCACTCACCAACAGCGACGCCGACAACCTCGTGATCTGCCAAATGGCGCAGCATTACTTCGGCATCGAGCGCCAGGTGTGCACGGTGTACGACCCGCGCAACATCTCCCTGTTCAAGAAGCTCGGCATCTCCTCGGTCATCAGCGCCACGTACCTTGTGGCGAAGCTCATCGAGGAGACCTCCATCGCCGCAATGGACGACAAGCGCCATGGCTAGCCTCCACCGCAACAGCGGACATGCCGTCGCAGGATACGTGGGGTTAGCGCTCGTGTTCATCGGCGCGATGCTGCTCGTGCCGCTGCTCACGCTCGTCGCCTACCCCGACGAGGTGCGCTACGCACCCTGCATCATCTTCCCCGGCGTGCTCACCATGCTCGTCGGCTACCTCGTCTATTTTTTCGGCGCGCGCGATGCCGCCGCCATGGCGCTCTCGCGCGCCGAGGCAGCGGGCGTCACCGTGCTCATCTGGATCCTCGCCGTCGCCGCCTACGCGCTGCCGCTCGTGGCGGCGGGGCTGCTCACCGTTCCCCAGGCCATCTTCGAATCGACAAGCGGCCTTACCACCACGGGGCTTTCCGTGGTGGACGTAGCGACTTGCCCGCACGTCATGCTCATGCACCGCGGCATGATGCACTACGTGGGCGGCGTCGGCCTCATCCTCGTGCTCACCTGCATCGTGAGCGATGCGCACGGCCTCAAGCTGTACAGCGCCGAAGGCCACACCGAACGCCTGCTGTCGAGCACCGCAAGCTCGGCGCGCATGGTGCTCGCGCTCTACACCGGCATCATCGCGCTCGGCGCCGCGGCGTACGTGATCGCCGGCATGCCCGTCTTCGACGCCATAAACATCTCCATCTCCGCCGTGTCGACCGGCGGGTTCGCCGTACGACCCGACAGCATGGCGTCGTACAACAGCTTCCCCATCGAGCTCATCACCATCATCCTCATGCTGGCGGGCGCCACGAATTTCCTACTCAACTTCATGTTGCTGCAGGGTAAGTTCCGCGCGTTCGTCCGCCACGCCGAGACGATCCCGTTCATCGGCATCATCATCGCGGGCACTGCCGTGTTCGCCGCGCTCGTGTTCGCAAGCGGCCAGGCTGACTCCGCGGCCGAGGCGGCGCGCATCGGGCTCTTCCAGACGGTGTCGGTCATGACGTCCACCGGCCTGCAGACCATCCCGAGCTTCGGCTTGCTCGTGCCGGGCATTCTCTACCTGCTCGTGTTCCTCATGATCGTCGGCGGCGAGGCGGGCTCCACCTCGGGCGGCATCAAGGTGTACCGCCTCGTGGTGTACTCGCGCGGGCTCATCTGGTCGCTGCGCGAGCGCTTCGGGCATCGTCGGCGCGTGTACAGCACCAAGATCAACCGCTTCGGGAAGCTCATCCCCTGCTCGAAAGACGAGATCGCCTCGATACAGACATTCGTGGGCGTATACGTGGGGCTGCTCGTCATCTGCGGCTTCCTGTTCACGCTGTTCGGCGCCTCGGTGGGCGACGCCGTGTTCGAAGCCGCGTCGTGCCTGGGCAACACAGGGATAAGCGTGGGATTCCTCAGCGCCGGCTCCTCGCCCGTGGTGCTCATTGCGGGGTCGGTCGCCATGTTGTTCGGTCGCCTCGAGATATTCCCGCTCATATTCGGCCTAAGATGGATGCTCCAGAGCATCGAGGAGGAGGTTCGCCATGCTGCGCAGCATTAGGGAGGCGCTCGCGCCGGGAAGCGGCGAGACAGCCACGAACGACGCAGCTCGCGCGCACGACGCACGCGAGCGGAACACCGCACGCAACCTCGGCGTGGTGGCGCTGCTGTTCGTGGCGGGAATCGCTGCCACGTTCGGGTTCTCGCTCATCGGACTCGAGCTCGAGGCGAGCTTCCTCGTGTTCATCCTCGGCATCCTCATCGCCGCCATCGAGACGGAATCGGGGCTTTGGGGCATCGGGCTCGGCGTCATGTACCTGCTCGTGTACGACTTGTTCTTCGTGGCGCCGCACCTCTCGCTCGCCATCTTCAACCGCACCGACGCGGTGACGCTCGTCATCTTCGCCATCGTGGCGTTCATCACGGGTGCGCTTACGAACCGCATGAAGCAGCAGGTCGCCATCTCCGAACGCAACGCCCAGGTGCTCCGCCGCCTCAATAAGATCAGCACGGGGCTCATCGACAGCACGTCGGCAGATGGTGCCTGTGCGTTCTCAGCCGACATGCTGTCGAGCATGATGGGACGCACCGTGGAGATCACCCTCGGCACGCCCGATGCTGAAGCGCTGGCAGCGCGCAGCAGCGTCGACGACGCGCGCGCCGCCGTTGAGTGCTACGAGCAGGGCTACCAGACGGGTTCGGGCGTGTCGGGCTACATCGGCTGCCGCATGCGGTTCATTCCGCTGTCGGCGAAGACGAAGGTGCACGGCACGGTGGCGATCGACTGCACGCACGGCGGACTCGACCTTTCGAGCAAATCGTTCCTCGAGTCGGTGCTCAAGCAGACTGCCATCGCCGTCGAGCGCAACGAGCTTGAGGAGCACGCGCGCGCCGACGAGCTCAAGATCGAACGCGAGCGCTTCAAGACCACGCTTCTGCGCAGCGTGTCCCACGATCTGCGCACGCCGCTCGCCGGCATCCAGGGCAACGCCGAGTTCCTCGAGCAGAACCTCGACCAAATCGACCCCGACGAGCGCACCGCCCTGCTCGGCTCGATTTCGAAGGACGCGCGCTGGCTCGCCGAGATGATCGACAACCTGCTCAGCATGACGCGCGTACAGGACGACGATGTGCCGCTCGACTTCCAACCCGAGGTGGTAGACGACGTGATCGGCGACGCAGTGACGCACGAGATGCCCTACCGCGGCGAACACGAGATCATCGTGACGCCGCCGGAGGACGTCGAGCTCGTGCCGATGGACGGCAAACTCATCCGCCAGGTGCTCGTCAACCTCATCGACAACGCCATCAAGCACGCCGCGCCGACGGCGCGCATCTGGGTGTCCACCATGCGCGACGGCGACCGCATGCTGTTCCGCGTGGCCGACGACGGCGGCGGGATCGAGCCCGCCATGCTCGGCAAGATCTTCGGCCGCTTCGTGTCGGAGGACGCCGAACCAGGCCGCAAGAGCGGCATCGGGTTGGGGCTGAGCATCTGCAAGGCCATCGTGGAGGCGCACGGCGGCATGATCGTAGCGTATAACAACGACCGCGGCGGCGCTACGTTCGAGTTCTCGCTGCCGATGGAGCACGACGACGAAAGCGACGGCAAGGGCAATGGGGGCGCGGCTAATGCGGCTGACGTCGCGCTCGCGGGCGCGAATGTGGGCGCGAGCGCAACCGCGGATGCGAGCGAGACCGCGAACACAGGCACGAGCGCGGCAGATGCGCCCAGCACAAGCAGTGCGGCAGATGCGCCGGACACAAGCAGTGCGGCGGAAGTGCCCGTGCCCCCATCCGCAACGGCAGCAACATCCAGCGATGCCCGCGATGCAAAGGAGCCGGCCCATGAGCGATGAGATCCTCGTCGTGGAGGACGACGACAACATCCGCCAGCTCCTGCGCATATCGCTGCGCACCGAGGGATACCGCGTGTGCGAGGCGCCGTCGGGCACCGTGGCGCTCTCGCTGTACGAGGCGAACGCGCCGGCGCTCGTACTGCTCGACCTGGGACTTCCCAACATCGACGGCATGGAGGTGCTCGCGCGCATCCGCGCAGACGGCGCCACGCCCGTCATCGTGGTGACAGCGCGCAACCAAGACGAGCAGAAGGTGCGCGCGCTCGATGCGGGCGCCGACGACTACGTGGTAAAGCCCTTCAGCATGGCAGAGCTGTTCGCGCGCATCCGCGTTGCGCTGCGGCACCGCGCCCTCAGAGACGGTGCGGACGCGGTCGGCGCGGCGAGCGTTCTCGCAATCGACGGGCTCGTTGTCGATCGCGATACGCGCACCGTCACGCTCGACGGCACGCTGATCCACCTCACGCCCTATGAGTACAATCTGCTGCTCGTCATGATGGAGAACCGCGGCAAGGCCCTCACCCACCGCTTCATCCAGAAAGCCGTTTGGGGCTACCCCGCCGCCGACGAGTACAAAACGCTGCGCGTTATCATGGCATCGTTGCGCCGCAAGCTCGGCGACAAGCCGGCAACGCCGCGCTTCATCGCCACCGAAGTGGGCGTCGGATACCGCTTCATCGGGGAGTAACGCGCGAAGAAGGACGTGCAACCTCACGCACCGCCAGGGCGGGCGCAACCCCACCCGTTGTTTAAGCGGGCATCCAGGACAATCCTACGAGCATATCGAACGCTCTTGCTGCGATCCGTGGCAAGAAAAGCGAGAAATGCACGCTCCCGCTCAGCCGCCGGCACAAAAAACACCCGTTATGCACGATTCCAAATCGCCGACCCATCCCAGAGCAAGAATGCGACCATCCGCGACCTGGGAAAACGGCGGCAGCGATACGAATCACCCGCGTCAAAGCACGTCCCTCCGGAAAAAATCGTGCATTTCTCGCTTTTCCTGCCACGCGTTTTTCCAGCGCGTGCATTTCGCGGATAATTTGCCAGGATTTGAGCGCCAATCAGCTAGCGGGCCCCGCAAGCGCTGACATCAAGCAGCACGCGACGTCCACAGGGCGCTTGCAACACCGCGCAACCGCCCTACCGCTCCTCCCACGGAGTGACAACCACTTTAAGACAGTCGTCTTCATGTGCCTCGAACGCACGGTACGCCTCGAGAATGTCATTAAGCGGGTAACGCTTGGAAATGAGGCAGCTCGTATCGAGCTTGCCCTGATCGATGAGGCGCATCACCTCGTCAAGACCGCTCGCATCCACACCGCCCGTCTTGAACACGAGGTTCTTGCCGTACATGCGCGGAAGCGGCAGCACCTGATCCTGCTCGTACATGGCCGACACCACCACCGTGGCATTCGGCCGCGCAATGCGCCATGCCATCTCGAAGGTGTTGTCGCCGCCTGCCGCTTCGATGACGGCATCGGCTCCGCCGTGGCGAGTGAGAGCGCGCACGGCCGCCTCGATTGTGTCGAGCGGCGCGTCTCCGTTGACGATGCGGTCGGCAAGTCCCAGCTCGGCCGCAAGATTGGCGCGAGACCCATCGCGGTCGATGGCGATGATGCAGCCGGGATTCGCCAGCCGCGCGCACATCATGGTGGTAAGTCCCACTGGCCCCGCGCCGATAACGGCCACGGTAGAGCCCTCCTCGATGTCGGCGAGACGCGCACCCCACCAGCCCGTCGCCAGAATGTCGCCGAGAAATAGCGCATCTTCGTCGGACACGGCATCGGGAATGAGCGTGAAGGCGTTGTCGGCAAAGGGAACGCGCACGTACTCGGCTTGACAGCCGTCGATACGGCAACCGAGTTCCCAACCGCCCTCCACGCAGTTGTTCACCCAGCCTCGCCTGCAGAAGAAACACATGCCGCAGAACGTCTCGCAGTTCACCGCCACGCGATCACCCGCGCGGAAGCGCGTCACGCCCGTGCCCGTTTCCTCCACCACGCCTACAAACTCGTGGCCGAGCACCGTGTCGGGCTCGGCGCGGGGCACCGCACCGCGCATGATGTGCAGATCACTCGTGCAGATGGTCGAGCGCGTCACACGCACAATGGCGTCCGTCGGCTTCAAAATCGCAGGGTGCGGGCGCTCCTGAAGCGAAATGTTCCCGCATCCGTCATGCACCAGCGCCTTCATGGGCAGTCTCCTTCGCGCAAGCGGCAACATCGCCGCGATCGTCTGCCTGCGAGTGTAGCACCGCCTCGCCTTGAGCGACAGCCGCAAGACCGCCGCGCCGCCGCACGCAAGACCGCCGCCCACGCGCAACAGCTGGCGCGCCGCCGCGCCGCAAACCCGCAACCCCCGATCCGCAAAGCGCCCGCAACATGAGACAATACCGTCAGCAGCAACCGCGGGCCACACGGCCCGCCGAATACGAGGGGGTTCCATGAGCGCGAACGTCTATTTCGCAGACATGCACGTCAAGCCGGGCGACAACATCCTGGCGAAGTTCGAGCGGCTCATCGTGAAGGCCGGCATCGACCAGATCGACTTCAAGGACAAGTTCGTCGCCGTCAAGGTTCACTTCGGCGAGGTGGGCAACATGGCGTTTCTGCGCCATCAGTACGCGAAGGTGCTCTGCGACCACATCAAGGCACAGGGCGGCAAACCGTTCCTCACCGACTGCAACACGCTGTACGTCGGATACCGCAACAACGCGCTTAACCATCTCGATGCCGCCTACATCAACGGCTACAGCCCGCTCTCCACGGGCGTCCACACGATCATCGCCGACGGCCTGCGCGGCACCGACGAACGCGAGATCCCTGTTGAGGGCGGCGAGTACGTCAAAGAGGCGAAGATCGGCGCCGCTATCGCCGAAGCCGACATCGTCATCTCGCTCTCCCACTTCAAGGGACACATCAACGCGGGATTCGGCGGCGCGCTCAAGAACATCGGCATGGGTTGCGGCTCGAAGAAGGGCAAGATGGAAATGCACAGCAGCGGCACCCCGCGCATCGCAGCAGACAAGTGCATCGGCTGCGGCATGTGTGTCGACCACTGCGCCAACGACGGCGTGCACGTGACGGACGGTACCGCCGTCATCGACGAAGCGCACTGCGTCGGCTGCGGCTACTGCATCGCCTACTGCCCCACGGGCGCCATCATGACGAAGTGGGACGAGGCGAAACCGGTCATGAATATGAAAATCGCCGAGTACACGAAGGCAGTGCTCGACGGCAAGCCGTCTTTCCACATCAGCCTCGTACTCGACGTGTCGCCTGAGTGCGACTGCGAAAGCGCCAACGACATCCCCGTCATCCCCAACGTCGGCATGTTCGCGTCGTTCGACCCCGTCGCCCTCGACCAGGCTTGCGTCGACGCGGCGAACGCACAACCCGTGGCACCGGGCAGCATGGCCGATCCGCAGGCGAAGGGCGCTGCGGCATCCGATCATGTCGACGGACACACGATCCCTGCGCAGGCGGCCGGCGACGAAGCGAACACGAGCGACGGCCACGACGTGTTCAAGATGGTGCACCCCGACACCGACTGGGAGGCGGGCCTCGTGCACGCCGAGAAGCTCGGCATCGGCACGCGCAGCTACGAGCTCGTCACGGTGCGCTAACATGGAGCAGCAGAAACCGCAGTTCAGGTTTGCCACGCGCGACGACTGCCCGCTCATCCTGAGCTTCATCCGCGAGCTTGCCGCCTACGAGAAGATGCACGACGAAGTGGTCGCCACCGAGGAGCTTCTTGAGGAGTGGCTCTTCGACAAGCAGAAGGCGGAGGTCGTGTTTGCGCTCGAAGATGACCGCGAGGTGGGATTCGCCCTGTTCTTCCACAACTTCTCGACGTTTCTCGGTCGCGCGGGCATCTACCTCGAAGACCTTTACGTGCTGCCCGAGCACCGCGGCAAAGGCTACGGGAAGGGCCTGCTCAAAAAGCTCGCCCAGATCGCCGTCGAACGCGGCTGCGGCAGACTCGAATGGTGGTGCCTCGATTGGAACCGTCCGAGCATCGACTTCTACCTCGCGCTCGGCGCCGAGCCCATGAGCGACTGGACCACGTACCGCATCACGGGCAACACGCTCATCGAGCTGGCGAAAAGCTGAGGTCTCCTTCGGCAACATCGGTATCACGCTGGGAACATCTGTAGGCGGCTTCGTTCTGGGCAGCATGGGAATCGGCGCGCTGCCAATCGCATCGGTGGCGTTCTCGGCGCTGAGCCTGGCATTCCTCGCAACGCGCAACCGTTTGACGCAGGAGAGCGCGCCGTACACCGTTTTCGGAGTCAAAGACGCTCACGAAGCCGCATAAGCACGGCCGCGCGGTAGCAGCCCGCCCAGCCCCTGCCGCGCGGCCGCAACCCGCAGGACCACGGGGTGCCATTGGACCCCCATCCCATTCGCTCAAAGCGCGTGGTTCAACTATGCTGACGGCGCGAACTCATCCGCGGGGATGTCGGTTGCCTCGAGCTTGAAGATCACCGGGCGGATGCCGTCGTTGCACGAGGCGATGGCAACGCCCGGCTTGCGGATCCAGTCATCGTGGTAGAAGCAGTTGCCGTCCATGCCGTGCGCCAGTGCGAAGGCGAACTGATAGACGGCCTTCCACGCCTCATCGCAAAGGCCCTCGGGCTTCGCGTAGTCGGCATAGAACACCTGGCCCTCCTGCATCATGGGGCACTTCTGCAGCCCCTCGATGCCGTATTCGCTTGCCAATTCCTCGTCAAACGTCGTCTTCAGGACGGTGATCTTCACCTTGTTCATCGACATGACGCATCCTCCTTCATCGTCGTCGAGTGCGCGTGCTTTCATGGCCTTTATAATGCGCCGCAGCAGCATTTGTAAGTACTGATCTTCTGGGAAGGTACTATCTTGGAAGAAATCGTCGAACACGCCGCATAGCGCGCAACAGGCAAGCCGCCGCCCTGAGGACTGCGCCCGCGGCGCTTGCTGCGGCGATGCAAGCAGCGTGCTGACGAAGAGCCGAGGGACACTTGCGAACTCTGCATCGTCCCCATCGCAGCGCCCGAGTGCCTACGCCCGCTGAAGGAGGATCCGCCCGATGAGCATGAAACCGTACGAGGGACGCGTCTCCTCGCTTGAAGACACGCCCTTCCGCTACACCCTGTCGATGATCGGCGGAAAATGGCGCCTCGTCATCCTGTACTGGCTCGCCGAGCAGGACGCAACGCGCTTCAACGAGTTGCGCCGCCGCATCGGACGCATCACCGAGAAGACGCTGTCGAGCCAGCTCAAGGATATGGAACGCGACGGCCTCGTCGTCCGCAAAGAGTATCCGCAGATTCCGCCCAAGGTGGAGTACAGCCTCTCGGAGAAGGGTCGGTCGCTCTATCCCCTGATGGAAGCGATGTGCGCATGGGGCGAGGAGCATCAGCCCGCGCGCTAGCCGGCGACGACCCGCTGCACAGCGATCGCCAGTCGCGCCCTTCCCCGAAAGCGCCTACGTTGTAGCAGCCCGCTCTTCCCCAAAGCCGATTTCCCCGTTTTCCGACCACTTTTCAGATTTTTTGGTCCCAAACGGCGCTTCTCGGCCCCGCAAGGCGTGAATCTGGTCGGAATTCGTCCTTCTCGGCTTTTTACGCACCCCAAAAAGCCGAGAAGGACGAATTCCGACCAGAAAAATGCCGAAGTGGACGGAATCGAGCCTTCTCGGTTTTTGAGAAGCATCCAGAGAGGGCAAGAAGACGCGTTTCAAAAGATCCCGAAAGGCCTCTCCGCTTCAAGCGGCGCTGAAGAGCGCGCAGGCAGCGACTTGCACCCGAGCGCGTCCGCACCCGCGCACCTGCATCCGCACGCGCCCGCGCCTGCGCACGCCCGCATCCGCGCGCGCCTGCCCTCGCACGCGACTCCGCGCTACAATAACCCCATCGCACGCCATCGCAAGGAGGGATCATGCCGCGCAACATCGCTGTCGTCATTGGAAGCCCGCGGGGAAACGGCAACACCTGGATGCTCGCCGAGGCGTTCATCAGGGGCGCGGAAGACGCAGGCCATCACGTCGAGGTCATCGACGCGGGACGCGCCGACATCGCTGGCTGCATCGGCTGCGAGTACTGCTTCTCACACGCGGGCAGCTGCTTCCGCAAGGACGACATGACGAAGTTCTACCCTGTGCTGCGCGCATGCGACACCATCGTGTACGCCACGCCGCTGTACTGCTTCACGTTCTCGGCGCAGATCAAGGCATTCATGGACCGTATGTTCTGCGGGCTCGCCGATCCGTTCGGCATCACATCGTGCTGCCTGCTCACGGTGTTTGAGGACAAGGACCCCGCCGCTGCACAGCCGCTCATCGACACGTACCGCATGAACGCCGCGTACACCCACATGAAAGACGAGGGCGTCATCTGCGTTCCCGGCACCTACGAACGCGGCGCCATCGAAGGCAATCCCAAGCTCGAGGAAGCCTACGAGCTCGGCCGCAGCCTGTCGGCCGAACCCGTGCCGGCCCCTCAGTAATCGAAAACGCAACGGGAAGCGAAGCACGGCGAGGAAACGCGACACCAGCCTCGCTCCCTCGCCGCATTCCGCCCCAGCGGCAAGTACGCATGCCCGACGGCAACCGCGGTCACAAACCCCGCGCAACTTTACCCAGAATTGATCTGCACCGCATCGCGAAACGCCTATGCTGATCCCAGCGACGCAAAGCCATGCACCCACCATTGGTCGCAGACCAAGGAGGGCATGTGGACGAAACCGGATCGGACAGCCTCTCAACACGCATCCCCTACGGAAGATCGTGGACCATCCACGTAGACGAGGCCTACCGCACACGCGTACTGAACTACTTCGACGAAGCGTGACCGCGCGGCGAATGAACGAGGCCGCGCGCTGCACGGCGGCGACGTACAGCACCCGCCACGTCTCCCGTGTCGCGATTTGACTTTGAGCTAACTCCATCCGCTAAGGTCGGAAACGCACAACACAGCGAGAACCAGAAGAGAGGCCCAGCATGCAATACCGCACCCTGCCTCACGGCGGAGAAAAGATCAGCGCCATCGGCTTGGGGATGGGATCCATCCATCAAGCGAGCACGGCGGAAACCGAACGCACCGTACGCGCTGCCATCGACGCAGGCGTTAACTATCTCGACTTCGTTCCGAGCGAAGCCGTTGCGTTCGAGGGCTACGCGCGCGCCCTGCGCGGCCAACGCGACAAGGTCATGCTGCAGGTGCATCTCGGTGCAAACTATGCGACAGGATCGTACGGGTTCACCACCGATCCCGCAACCACGCGCCGCGAGTTCGAGAAGCGCCTCGAGTCCCTCGGCACCGACTACGCGGATTTCGGATTCATCCACTGCATCGATGAGGACAGCGATTTCGACAAGGTGATGAACGGTCCCACATGGGAGTACGCGCAGCGCATGAAGCAGGAGGGCGTCATCCGCCACTTGGGATTCAGCACGCACAGCGTCGAGATCGCACGCCGCTTCCTCGCAACGGGCGCCATGGACATGGGCATGTTCAGCATCAACCCCATGTACGATTACACATCCGAGTCGGCATACGGCAAGGGAGAGGCAGACGACCGCGCGGCGCTGTACCGCGAGTTCGAACGTGCGGGCGTGGGGATATCGGTCATGAAGGCGTTTGCCGGCGGCCAGCTGCTCGACGCACGACAGAGCCCCTTCGGCGCGGCGCTCACGCAAGCTCAGTGCATCCAGTACGCGCTCGATCGCCCCGGCGTGCTCACCGTTCTGCCAGGCGTACGCGGCATGAGCGACCTTGAAGAGCTGCTCGGGTTCTTCGACGCCTCTGACGAGGAGCGGGACTACTCCGTCCTCGGATCGATGGCGCCGCAAGCGTCCACCGGCTCCTGCGTGTACTGCAACCACTGCCAGCCATGCCCTGAAGACATCAGCATCGGCATGGTCAACAAATTCTACGACCTCGCACGCCTCGGCGATGCGATGGCAGCGCAGCATTACCGCGATCTGGAGGTGCATGCCTCCTCCTGCATCGCATGCGGACACTGCGACAGCCGCTGCCCGTTCGGCGTGAAGCAAAGCGAGCGCATGCAGGAGATCGCAGCGTACTTCGGCGCGTAGGCGAAACGAAGCAGGCGCGGCGGCAGAATGGCGATCCAGCCCACGCGGCCTGCGTTACCGTTTCCCCACCGTGCTGCCGCGCATGAGCTGGGGCTGTTCGGGCTCCACCGAGAAGATCTCGTCGTTGATGCGGTCGAAGTACTCCAGAATGGGCAGGTTCTGCGGGCAGGCGTCCTCACACGCGCCACAGCGGATGCACTCGGTGACCATGCTCTTGCCCGCGTTGAAGCGCACGACGAACCCCATCTGGTAGCCGGCCGACGCGGCGTCGCCGTAGTTGATGAAGTGGTTGAGCACCGCGAGCGACTGCGAGATGCCGATGTTTTGCGGGCAGACCTTGGCGCAGTAGTCGCAGCTCGTGCACTGCACGGTGCCGCCTTCGCGCAGCGCCTCGCAAGCGCGGTCGATCGCGGCGGCCTCGGCCTCGCCGAGCGCCTTGAAATCCCTGAACGCACGGCAGTTGTCCTCCACCTGCGCGAGCGTGCTCATGCCCGAAAGCGTCACGACGATGCCCGGCTGGCTGGCCGTGAAGCGCAGCGCCGCGGTTGCGTAGGAGTCTTTCGGAAACGCCTCATCGAGAATGTCCTTCACCGCTTGCGGCGGATCGGCCAGGATGCCGCCCTTGACCGGCTCCATCGCAATGACGGGGATGCCGTGGGCACGGGCGATCTCAACGCATTCGCGTTCGCGGAAATCGGGGCTGTCCCAGTCGCTGTAGTTGGCCTGGAGCTGGATGATCTCGGCTTCGGGATACGCGGCGATGAATCCCTCCAGCTCATCGGGGGTGCAGTGCGCCGAGAAACCGATGTGTCGGGCGAGCCCGCGCTCCTTCACGCTTTTGACGAACTCCCACGCGTCGTACTTCTCGAACGCCGCGGTACGCACACCGCCCAGATTGTGCATGAGGTAGACGTCCAGATAGTCGACGCCCAGCGTGGCGAGCGTCTCCTGCAGCTGCGCCTCGAGGTCCTCCTTACAGGCGCAGTTGCTCCAGGCGACGCACTTCGACGCGATGAGGTAGGAATCGCGCGGATGCCGCTCGACAAGCGCGGCGTGCAGCGTCTTCTCGGAGTTGGGGTAGGCCCAGGCGGTGTCGAAGTAGTTGCCGCCCGCTTTCAGATAGCAGTCGATCATCTCGCTCACCTGCGCGATGTCGACGGTATCGTCGCCGTGCCCCTCGAAGCGCATGCAGCCGAACCCGAGCGGACTGGTGATTTTCGTCACGTCGAAAGCCATGAGGTCCCCTTCCCCGAAGCGATGATGTCTCATTATAGAGGGCGGAAAAGCGTGGCGAGAGAAAACGGGAGGCGTCAAGCCGCGCCGCCTCCGCCCCGCCACGCAGCGACACCGACGCGCAAAACGATCAGAGCGAGAAACGGCAGCGCGCACGATGACGCCAGTCTCGCCCTCCCGCCGCCCTTCGCAAGCCCTTCTCCCGTCCCAAACGAAAGAAGCTCCAGCTGAACGCACCGCTCAGCTGGAGCTCTTCTTCGATTATGTCGTGAGCGCCACGGCATCGCGGCGCATTGCGCCCCGCTACTCGGCGGCGGCGTTCGCCTCGGCGTGAGCCTTGGCATGGCCCCGCGTGTCGGAGCCGATGGTCTTCTTCAGAACAAGCAGCACCACGATGACCAGCACCAAGCCGATCGCCAGGCAGATCGGCGCGTTGCGCACGAAGCCCGCGATGATGAAGCACACGAACGACAGCGAGCCCACCGTGATGACGTAGGGCATCTGCGTCGACACGTGCTCGAGGTGGTTGCAGTTCGCACCCGCCGACGCCATGATGGTGGTGTCCGAGATGGGCGAGCAATGGTCGCCCGCAACCGCGCCTGCCAGGCAGGCGGAGATACCGATGATCTGCAGATCGGGAGCGGTGGCGAAGATCGGCAGCACGATGGGAATCAGGATGCCGAACGTGCCCCAGCTCGTGCCCGTAGCGAACGCGAGACCCCATGCCACGAGGAAGATGATGGCAGGCAGCATGCTGTAGAGCGCCGCCGCCGAGCCGGCCATGAGACCAGACACGAACTCGGCCGCGCCGAGGGCGCCGGTGAGGCCCTTGAGCGTCAGCGCGAACGTCAGGATGAGCATCGCGGGAATCATCGCAATGAAGCCGCTCTTCAGGCACTCCATCGACTCGCGGAAGTTCACGACACGACGGGCGAGCAGATAGATGTACGCAAACACGAGCGCGATGATGGCGCCCCACGGC
>ERZ1034952.2207-NODE-2207-length-14666-cov-6.743618_pt1 | contig 14666 bp, 12 predicted proteins | sample MGYA00520625_ERZ1034952 | MGnify/ENA primary metagenome ERZ1034952 (study PRJEB33766, sample SAMN09781773) | gut metagenome | biome: gut microbiome | host: Homo sapiens | place: Madagascar | study: EMG produced TPA metagenomics assembly of the PRJNA485056 data... | reverse complement strand
ATAATAGATAAGCAGAATAAAAACAACCGCACAAAAGACAGGTTTTTTGTATAAAAAGTCTAAAATAATTAACCATTTTATGCAGGAAGGAGGGTATATATCAATAAAATACCATAAAAGTTTATTATTGTACTTTATTGATATTGCACAAAGCTATGCTGACTATAAAAATTCCAAAACAAATTGTGGATGTTAAATCATTTTTTTATTTTGATAAGCCTGTGTATGACCGTACGCATATATTCACAGGTCACACGCATAACTATTATGAAATAAACGCTGTACTCTCCGGATCCCTGTCACTGACATGCGGCGATCAAACTGTTAATCTTGAAAAAAATCAGATTTATTTCATTCCACCGGGAATGTTCCACAAAAATGCAGTAACAACAGATGACACACACCTTATAATTCTAACCTTTTATGCAGACATGGATGTACCTCTTAAGGTTTATAATTTATCCAACACCTCCCTTACCTTGCTCCAGCTTCTTGTCAACGAATTTAACATATACCACGCCGACACAAGCCGTTTTATGTTTGCAGACAATACATCGCAGTCTATAAAAAACCTTACTGAGCTTCTTATAATAAAATGCTTGGAATCCGACAGCAAAACCGCATCTTTTGCAGCTAATGTTCCGGACACATTTAATACTGCCGTACAGTTTATGTGGGATAATGTATCAGAGAGCATAACAATAGATGATGTTGCAAGACATTGCCATGTTTCGGTTTCCACAATAAAAAATCTGTTCAGAAATTATGCTAACTGCGGTGTGATTCAGTATTTTAACAACATACGTCTTGATCTTGCCCGTTCAATGCTGCTCGGCAAAGAGGGAAGCATTGATGCAATATCCGAAAGACTGGGCTTTTGCTCTGTTTCACACTTTTCAAAAGCATTCAAAAAAAGATACGGTACATCACCATCAAAATTCAATAGTTGATATAAAAAGGAGCTGCGGCGAATTTTGCCGCAGCTCCTTTAGTCTTCACAATCATTTTGTATCATACCAGCTTTTACCGTCATTCATATCTACTACAAGCGGAACGTTTAATTTTGCAGCGCCCTCCATTTCTTCTTTAAGCAATTTTCTTACTGCATCCTTTTCATTATTAGGCGCCTCAATAATAAGTTCGTCATGAACCTGCAGTATCAGCTTTGATTTAAGATTTTCTCTTTTCAGTCTTTTATACACCTTTACCATTGCTGCTTTTATTATATCTGCCGCGCTCCCCTGTATTGGAGCATTCATAGCCACGCGTTCTCCAAACGCCTGAACATTTTTATTGCTTGCTTTAAGCTCCGGGATATTTCTGCGGCGACCCATCATTGTTACCGCATATCCGGTTTTACGCGCGTCATCTATTGACTTTTTCATATACTCATCAACGTTCGGATAATGATGTAAATACTGTTTTATATACGCATCCGCTTCTTTTACCGGTATTTTTAAATCCTGTGCAAGAGAAAAAGCTCCTATTCCGTATACAATGCCAAAATTAACCGCTTTTGCTCTGAAACGCATTACAGAATCAACCATATCAATCGGCACACCAAAAACCTGTGACGCAGTCTGTGTATGAATATCAATATTTTCCGTAAATGCCGCTTTCATGTTTTCATCATCGGACATATGAGCCAGAACTCTAAGCTCAATCTGTGAATAATCCGCATCTACAAGACAGTCATTATCGCTTTCTGCAGTAAACATACGTCTGATTTCTCTGCCGAGTTCAGTCCGTACCGGTATATTCTGCAGATTGGGTTCTGTACTGCTTATTCTGCCCGTTGCCGTTACCGTTTGATTAAAGCTTGAATGTATACGTCCTGTCTTTGGATTTATCATAGGCAGCAAGCCGTCAACGTAAGTTGATTTAAGCTTTGACAGCTGTCTGAATTCCAAAATCATCTGCACAATCGGATGCTTGTCAGCCAACTTATTTAAGACCTCCGCTCCGGTAGAATATCCGCTTTTAGTCTTTTTGCCGCCAGGCAGACCGAGCTTTTCAAACAATATTACACTGAGCTGTTTGGGAGAATTGATGTTAAAGCTTTCACCGGCGGCATCGTATATTTCAGAGGTAAGATTCTCTATACGCATACTCAGCTTATCACCAAAGCTTTGCAGCGCCTCTTTGTCAACATATACTCCCGTAAGCTGCATATCCGCCAGAACCTCTGTCAGCGGAAGTTCTATACCGTAATACAATTCCTCCTGACCGTCATCTTTAAGCTTTTGTGCAAAAAAGCTGTGCAGCTCATAAATTGCAGCCGTTTTATCAGCAAAGCTCTGTCCTTCGTCCGATTTGTCCTCCGAATCGAGATTCATAACTATCTGTCCGTCATCTTCAGCCTTTATATCTGTGCTTGAAAGCTCTTTGCCGAGATATTTAAAGCATAATCCCTCCGGACTGTAATCAGAGCCTGACGGATCAGCAAGATACGCCGCAAGCATAACATCAAAGCCTGTGTTTTTAAATTCAATTCCCTTTTCGGCAAGATAAATTATATCTTCCTTTATGTTGTATCCGCACTTTTTAATGCTTTCATTCTCAAACACTTCTTTTATCAGATTATCAGATATTTCCGCGGAATATATGTCTTTTCCATTCTCGGTAACATAAAGTCTTTCCGCAGTTTTATCAAGCATATAACAAATCTTATCGGTCAGCAAACCGGAAAGCTCGTCAGCTTTTATTTTTTTCAGCTTTCCGTGAATCGGCTCGGCTTCCGTCTTTGCCTCCGCCGGTAAATCCAGCTTTTTTAAAAATGACTTAAAATTGAGTCTTGTAAAAAGCTGTGACGCCTTTTCCGCATCATACGGTTTGCATCTGAAACCTTCAAAATCAAATTCCATAGGAACATTTCTGTCGATTTCTGCAAGAGTACGGCTTAATAAAGCACCCTCCTTGTCTGCAGCAAGCTTTTTACGCACAGATTCCGTAACGTCAATTTCATCCAGTCTTTCATATATCGCGGCAATACTCTTATACTCTTTGATAAGTGAAAATGCCGTTTTTTCACCTATTCCCTTTACACCGGGAATGTTATCCGAAGGATCTCCCATTAAGCCTTTTACATCTATAAACTCAGACGGTGTGACTCCGTACTTTTCCATAACCTCCGCCGCTCTGTAATCGGTTGTATCGGTTTTGCCCATCCTTGTTATCACAAGCTTTATTACTGTATTCTCAGATGCAAGCTGCAGGTCGTCCTTATCACCGGTCAGTATCTGACATTCAATACCTCTTTCCTCGCATAAGCGCGAAACAGTACCTATAAGGTCATCCGCCTCATATCCCGGTTTTTCTATACAAGCACAGTTAAGCGATTGCAAAACCTCTTTAATCAGCGGCAGCTGGACAAGAAAATCTTCCGGCGCCGGTTTGCGCTGTGCTTTATACAAATCATACATTTTATGCCGAAAGGTTTTTTCTTTTACATCAAATGCTACACATAAATAATCCGGCTTTTCGCCCTCAAGATGCTTGAACAGAATATTCAAAAATCCGTATACTGCGTTTGTCGGAGTTCCATCCGGCGCATTAAGCATACGTATTCCGTAGTATGCACGGTTTAAAATACTGTTTCCGTCAATAATCAATAATTTTTCCATTTTATATTCCTCGCTTTATTGATACCATACCACATTATACCGTCCGTGTCAATTAAAACCGAAGATATACGGGACTTGCTTTTATTTTAAAAATGTGTTATATTAGTGTTTGTTTTATTTATGAATTTTATTTGAGGTGATTTTTATATGAGAAAATTTTTAATCAATATACTTGCTGCGGCCATGCTGTTTTCATGCCTCGGCATAACCGGCCTTGCCGATGAAGCCGAACAGCTTACGGAGGATATTTTTACCTACGCTGTTTCCGGCGGAAAGGCAACCGTAACAAATATAGAAGACAGCCGCAGCCGTGTTGAAATTCCCGATACTCTCGGTGGATACACAGTAACCTCTATCGCGCCGGGCGCTTGCGGCGGAAGCAGCACCATAAACGAAGTTGTCATTGCCGATACTGTTACTTCGATCGGGAAAATGAGCTTTGCGTACAGCTCCGGTATAAAATCCGTAAAGCTTCCCGCAGGTCTTAAAGAAATCGGCGAGGGCGCATTTTATCAGTGTGAAAATCTTTGGACGATAAGTATTCCTGAGGGTACTGCAGCAGTAGGCAATAATGCGTTTGCTTTATGCTCAAATCTCACTGCTGTTACAGCGCCCAACAGCTTGACTCAAATAGGCTCTGTCGCTTTCGGTCAGGCGCCGGGTCTCAGAATTTATGCCTCATGGGGTTCCGCTGCACAGATTTATGCCGAAACAAATAATATCGGTTATGAGGAGCTTATCCACGTCAAGGTAAACGGCAATGAAATCGTGTTTGACCAACCATGCATCACAGATACCGAAAATTATCATACTCTTGTACCTATGCGTGCGGTATTGGAGAGTCTTGACGGAAAGGTCAAGTGGGATGAAATGATGAACATGGCACGTATAGATGTGCTCGGTTCACGTTTGCTTATACGTCCCGGCGAACCATTTATGATGGTAAACGGAAAGGTGTATTATCTTAACAGTTCTGCTGTTGAATTTAACAATCGTCTTATGCTTCCTATACGTGATGTTATTGAGGCATTGGGCGGAAAGGTTGTATGGAGTGAAGAGCAGAAGCTTATAACAATAACAATTAACTCATAATAAATATAAAAGGTGTACCCGCGCGGGTACACCTTTACATTATACCTTTTCTATTTTAATCAGCATTGTTTCAAAATCTTTGTTTAAACTGAAGTTCAACCCCATGTTCATCAGATAGTCACCGCTCAGACAATCCTCATATCCATCAACCTTATACATTGCTGCGCCGTCAAGTCCATCAAGCCTTACATGGCAAAGCGGAGCATTTGCAGCTGCAAGAATCTGAGCAAACATGAGTACAGCCTTGCTTTTGTCATCGCTTACAAACATCCATGAACACTCGTTTCCGTCAAACGGGGACTTCAGTCTATACATATTTCCCTTATGTATAACTTCTCTTATTTGCTTATATTTAACAATCTGTGCTTTTGCTTCTTCAAATTCCTCATCAGAAATTATATCAAGATTAAGCTCATACCCAAACTGACCGGACATAGCCACATCGCCGCGTGCTTTAAACGGTGTAACCCTGCCTACCTGATGATTTGGTACTGCCGAAACATGAGCACCCATAGTAATTGACGGCATAACCATGCTTGTTCCGTATTGAATATACAGTCTTTCTATTGCATCGGAATCATCACTTGTCCAATACTGCGGAAAATATGGCAGCATACCTGCGTCAAAACGTCCGCCGCCGCCGCTGCAGCCCTCAAACAAAACCTCAGGGAATGAAGAAGTTACCCTTTCAAGAACCTCATATAAGCCAAGCATATATCTGTGCGGCAGCTCCTGCTGTTTATCCGCAGGCAAAGAAGCCGAACCTATTTCACTAATATTCCTATTCATATCCCATTTCACATATGAAATCGGAGCAGAACTTAAAACCTCCGAAACCGCCTTGATAATATATTCCCTCACATCTTCTCTTGAAAGATCCAGAATAAGCTGTTTTCTTGACAGTGTTCTTTATCTGTCATACGAATGTATGCACCAATCCGGATGTTTGCGGTACAAATCACTGTCCGGCGACACCATTTCGGGTTCAAACCAAAGACCAAACATCAAGCCCATGTCGTTAATCTTTTTTGCAAGCCCGTCTATGCCGTTAGGCAGCTTTTTCTTATTGCATACCCAATCACCCAACGAGCAATCGTCACTATTACGTTTTCCGAACCACCCGTCATCAAGCACCATCAACTCAACGCCTGCTGCTTTAGCTTTTGAGGCAATGTTGAGGATTTTTTCCTCGTTAAAGTCAAAATACGTTGCTTCCCAGTTGTTTATCAAGACTGGGCGCTCCAAATCACGCCATTTTCCGCGGCAAAGATGTGTACGATAAAAGCTGTGATATGTACGCGACATTTTTCCATAACCCTCGTTTGAATATACAGAAATCACTTCCGGGGTCTGGAATTCTTCTCCTGCTACAAGCTCCCAGCTGAAATTAAACGGGTTTATTCCCATATTCAACCTTACGCAGTCATAGGCGTCAACCTCCGCCTGTGCAATAAAGTTTCCGCTGTAGCAAAGACTGAATCCGTAAACCTCTCCATCTTTTTCGGTTGTATTCGGTCTTGCAAGTGCCATAAACGGACTGTGCGAATGTCCGGATACCATTCTCTTACTGTCAACATACACACCGGCTCTTGTCAGCGGCATTTTTTCTATATGTCTTTCTCTTGCCCAGCTTCCGCTTAAATGAACAAACTCATAGTCCTTGTCAAACAAATATGCAGACTGTGAAAGAGCACTCTTAATATCAATTTTGTCGTTTCCCTCGTTTATTATTTTAACAGAACGGCACAGTACGTCAAATCCCTCAAATACAGTATAAGAAAGAACCGCACTTATCCCGGCAGTCTTGTCCTTTAAAACTATTTCCAGGGTTTCTGCCTCTGCTTCATTATAAGCATAACTCGACGGCAAGCCTGAAAGCGGTTTTTTACCGCAGTAAATTTTATGTGAATCATAAATAAAACGCGTGACCGCACTGCCGTTATTCTGTACCGCATGAAATGCCGGTGTTCGCAAATCAGCTCCGCTGCAATATGTAGGATATTCACAGCTTAGAGCAGCTGTAGAATATGCCGCCAATATATCCTCGCCCGCATGAGCATCGTGCGTAACCGTAGGCAAATTCTTTTCTATATCAGCATTGCCGAAGTTTTCTATTTTTTTGCCATAATACAGATTCAGCAAAACCTGATTTCCAAGAACCCCGACAACATATGAGGTATTCTCTGTTTTTATATTGAATGTCTTATTTTTCTCATTATAAATTATGCCCATGTTTATTCCCCCTGTGTTTAGAATAATCCGGGTTCAAATTTTGAACCGTGTATTCCTGCTTTCGACATGTCAAAACAATTTTAGCATAACGGATTAATAATATCAATATCATATTCTTGCTCAAATACTGTATTATATATAACAAAATTGACCTTTGAGGCATACACATACATGGCGTTTTGGTATCATGCACATTATTTTTCGCCGACAGGATCCATATGTATAACTAAATCTACATTCAGCTCCGCTCTGACTCTTTTTTCTGCAGTGTCTATTACATCATGAACCTCTTTAAGTGAAAGATTATATGGGACTTCGGCATGAGCAGACGCGATTATTCTTCCCGGTCCGTAATCATGCACCATAAGGTCATGTACGCCAAGCACCATATCATTATCCAATATCATGTTCTTTATATGTTCGGCAAGCTCTGTATCCGGACGCTGTCCGAGAAGTCTGTCTATTGTATCTCTTGCTATCTGATAACCGGTCCATAATATAAGAATCGATACCGCAGCGCCTGCTATTCCGTCTATCGGAAAACTGACAAAAGGAGCAACCAATGCGGACACAACAACCGCAGAGGTCGCTATAACATCATTCAGGCTGTCCTTTGCCGCGGCAAATAATACAGGTGAATTTATCCTGTATCCCATATATCTGTTATAGCTCCACATCCACAGCTTTACAAATACAGTGAGTATAAGCAGAACAGCCGAAAGCGGGTTAAGCGACACTTCATCCGCATTTATAATCTTTTCTACCGAGCTTCCGAGAAACTCCATACCGAACAAAATTATCAGAACAGAAACAAGGAGCGAAGCAATATACTCCGCTCTGCCATGTCCGTATGGATGTCCCTCATCCGGACGCCTGCCACTCAGCTTTGAGCTTGCAAGCGATATAACGGACGCCCCTGTATCTGAAAGGTTGTTAAAAGCATCTGAGATTACAGCTATGCTGTTTGTTGCCATGCCGGCAAACAGCTTTAGCAAAAACAACAATATATTACATATGATTCCGAGCATGCTGCCCAGAACCCCATAACGTTCTCTGACCTTTGCATCCTTGACTTGAGTATAATCGGGTATAAATATCCGTATTAAAAACCGAATCATAATCTATCACCAAATTAAAAATTTATCAGCCTGCACCTGTACCTGACATTCATTACCAAGCCTATGGCAAGCATGGTCGTCAGCATTGAGGAACCGCCATAGCTGAAAAACGGCAGTGTTATTCCCGTAACAGGAAACATTCCAAGACACATTCCTATATTCTCAAAGACCTGAAAAATAAGCATTGCCGCAACACCGATACAAATATAATTACCAAGTGAATTACGTGCATTTATGCCTATATATACACACCTTAAAATAAGCACGGTAAGCAGCAGCACAGCTGCAACGGCACCAACCATTCCCAATTCTTCACATACCGCAGAAAAGATAAAGTCTGTATGACGCTCCGGCAGAAGATTATTCACCTGACTTGAGCCTTTGTAAAGCCCCGTACCAAATAATTTACCTGAACCGACAGCAATTTTAGATTGAATTATGTGATAACCGCTGCCGGAAGGATCGCTTTCAGGATTAAAAACACTTATAATACGTTTTTTCTGATAATCCTGAAGCAAAAAGAACCACGCCGCCGGACACAATGCAGCCAATGCGGCAAATCCGCCGACAATATACTTCCAGCTTAATTTTGCTGCAAACAGCATCACAAACGTTATAAACATAAACACAGATGCTGTACCAAAATCAGGCTGTACGGCAATTAATACACAAAGTATTGCAGGCTGAGCAAGAATTTTCAACAGAGTTTTAGGCTCATTTATTCTGCCTTCTTTTTCCGACAACAGTCTTGCAAAGCTGATTATAAATATAATTTTAACCACCTCTGCGGGCTGAAAGTTAATCGGACCTAATTCAAACCAGCTTCTTGCACCGTTATGAATCTTGCCGAGTCCCGGAATAAGTACCAGAACCAACAGTGCAGCTCCGCCTATATACAAATAAGATGAAATTTGTGCCAGATAGTCATAATCAAGTATCATCAGTGCAGCTATCCCGGCAATTCCCAAAATAAATGCAACAGTCTGAATTACAACATATTTTGGCCCTCCTGCGCTTGAAATCATAACAATTCCAAATGCAGTTGTAAGCACAGTCAAAACTATAAGCGGCATATCCAGTCCTCTAAACCGGCTGTTTCCGTTCCACATAGCAAAAACTCCTTGCGTTTATTTAGTATTTATAGCTTATCGCAACGCCATCCCCTACGGGAAGCACTGATGTTTCAAGCTCATTTGATGATGACAGCATATCAAGATATGCTCTCAGCCGTCTGATAATCGTAATCTTTCTGTGCTGCATAAGCTCATCCGTTGCTGTCATTCCCTTATACAATACATTATCCGAAACCAATATTCCGCCATGTTTAAGCATACGCATACAATGTGAAAAAAATTCATTATACTGACCTTTTGCTGCGTCAATAAATATCATGTCGTATTCTTTATTCAAATTCGGAAGAATATCTCTTGCATCTCCCTTATAAATATGTATCATGTCACCGAAACCGGCTTTGTTTATGTTATCCGAAGCAATCTCAAACATTTCGTCAGAAATCTCTATTGTATCAACACAGCTGCAGCCGGCAGACACCATACATATTGAAGAATAACCGATAGCGCATCCGATTTCAAGTACTTTTTTTACTCCCGCAAGATGTATCAGCACCTCCAAAAGCTTGATTGTTTCGGGCTGAGATATAGGCACGCTGTTCTCCGCTGCATATTTTTCCATATCGCCCGTTACTCCGCTGCGTTTCGGAAGTAAATCTCTTAAATATCTGATTATATATTCATGATTTATATTATCGTCAATCACTTTGTTTCCCCTTTATTATCCCTGAGTTTCTCTCAGCTTTTGATTATGTTCCTCAAATGTTTCGGAAAACAGATTTCTGCTTCCGTCCGCAGTTGCAAGAAAATATAAATAATTCGTATCTGCCGGACTGAGTGCCGCTTTTATGGAGCTTATTCCCGGTGACGCAATCGGGCCCTTTGGCAAACCGCTGTATTTATATGTATTGTAAGGTGAATCTATTGCCGTATCAGAATTGCTTAAAACATTTTTACGCTCCTTTAATATATATTGCACGGTAGCGCAGGATTCAAGCTTCATTCCTATCTTTATACGATTATAAAATACCGAAGCAACAATCGGACGTTCTTCATCATTTGCCGCCTCGCACTCTATAACAGATGCCATTATAATAATATCGTCAAGACTCTTTCCGTCCGAACTGTTTTTATACTCCGGCATAACCTTTTCGTCAAAAGCAGCAAGCATTTTGTTTATTATATCATGCTCGTTTTCTTCCGTAGAAAACATATATGTATCCGGATATAGGTATCCCTCCAAACGATTTTCGCGCTTGGGTATCTGATTTACAAAATCATAATCAAAGCTGCCGTTTTCAATCTCATTCATAAATTTGTTTCTGTCAACAAGTCCGTTTTCACTAAGCAAATCTGCAATCTGCCTGAGTTCATATCCCTCCGGTATAACAATTCTCTTTTCTTGTATTCCGTCAGGCGCACTCTGAAGTTTTTGTGAAATTTCTTTATAGCTCATTGATGTATTTACATTATGTATTCCCTTTTGATAGACAGGCTGTCCGGCAAGCCTTGTATACAGCTTAAAAAAAACAGGATGCTTTATTATTTTTTGTTCTTTCAATATTTTTGAAATACCCGATGATCCTGCACCGTCGGGTATTTCAACGGTACACACCTTATCGCCTCCGCCGATTCCGGCAGCGTCCTTTATGACAGACACCGAAAAAATCAAAACTGCAGCAATTATCACAGTTATAATTATTCCGATAATCCCAATACCCTTCTTCTCTGATTGTTTTGACATAAAAACACATCCTTTTTAATAAATCTGCAAATACAGCAAACCGACAATCATTGCTATGCAAAGTATTATCGGCAGATTTATAAAACTCTGTCCCAAAAGCTCCGTTGCCTTTAATCTTTTTATCCTTGCCGCCGGCTTAGTTGAAAATGCAAGAGCACAGACCGCAGCAAATCCGACAATTATACCTGTTACAAACAGCTTTATTGTTGCCGACGGTATATCTATAAGCACACTGCTGAAGTACGACAGCAAAACCGCAGTAACATTATTAGCCATATGCAACAGCATACATGCATACAAAGAGCCTGTCCTGCGAAGCACAAATATGAGTACAATTCCCAAAAGCAAATAGCCCGGTATACCGGAGAGATTGCCGTGCAGAAGTGCAAACATAATTGTTGTAAAAACAGCTGCGGCAGTCGTATTAAACTCCGCCATAACTCCGTATACTATTCCGCGCAGCAAAAATTCTTCAAATACAGCAGGTATAACGGCAACCGTAACAATCGCCGCCGCAAGTTCCGCCGCACTGTGCGGAATATACCCTCCGTCGGCAGATATGGCAAGCGTTATAGGTAAGTCCAGCAACACCATAGCAAACTGACAGCCGTAGCCTATAATGACCGCAACCACAAGCTGCCAAACTGCACATCCCCTCAATCCGAATCTTTTGCGTGCAGCAGAGCCGCTTAAAAGCCGGTTCTCTTTAGCATACATTGATATAGGAAGCAAGTATGCCAAAAGCTCTATAACAAGCATCTGCAAATAAACCGGAGGTTCAAAGCTTATAAAACTCGATATGAATGCGGCGGCAGCCGTTACCGCTGTCTGTGCCGCAGCGATAAAAAACAGCATCCGCCGTATACTCTTTAATCTGTGCTTTCCGGCTCTGTAAGAAAACACAGTTATATTCTTTTCTGTTTCAGAGGTCATGATTTTACCCTTTTCTTTATCTGTTATAAATCCTTTTCGGTAATAACACTGTTTACCGTCTTATCGGTTTCAAATGCAGGAAGCCTGTCCGTATAACATTCATGAAATGTTATCCCTATCGTTTTTCCGATAAATCCGTCTATATATCTGTCATAATATCCTCCGCCATAACCTAAACGGAATCCGTTTTTATCAAAAGCAAGTCCGGGTACTATTATTGTATCAATACTATTTTTAGGCACTAAAACCGATTTATGAATATCAGGCTCTGAGATACCGTAACGGTTTTTAATAAGTCCATCCGTACCTTTTATCTCATAAGCCTCCATTATACCATCGCTCTTGCAAACAGGCGCTGCTACGGTTTTTCCTATACCAATCAGGCTGCAAATCAGTTTAGACGTATCGACTTCATCTTTAAACGAAATATATGTAAATACAACCCCGGACTGTAAAAGCTCCGGCATTTTTAAAAGCTTTTCGGTTATTATACGGCTTTTTTCCGCTCTTTCTTTTTGTGGTATACCGCTCCGCTTTAATCTGTAAAACTTACGCAGCCTTGCTTTTTCTTCACTGATATTATAACTCATATTTTCATTTGCATTTGTTTTAAAATCTCAGTACCGCCCATATCCGCTTTGTCAGCAAAATAATCGGTAATTGCCGCTCCAAACTCCAATGCAACGCCGGCTCCCTTTGCCGTAATAAAGTTTCCGTCACAGACCACACCGGCACTTTGCAGAACTGCACCTTTAAGGCTATCCTCAAATCCCGGAAAGCAAACAGCTTTCTTTTTTTCAAGCATACCCAATTCTCCCAAAACAGACGGAGCTGCACATATTGCCGCAATCAAAGCACCTTTATCGCGGCAGACATTAAGCAGCTGTATAACTGCTGTACTGTTTTTTAGATTCAGCGTTCCCGGCATGCCTCCGGGCAGAATAATTCCGTCCGCATTATCCGGATATATTTCTTCAGGCAATATATCCGCCTCAAGCTTTACTCCGTGCGCGCCTGTCACACTCAAGCCGTTTACGCCTACTGTCTTAATTTCCAAGCCGCCGCGGCGAATAACATCCAAAGCAGCTATAGCTTCGGTTTCTTCAAATCCGTTTGCCAGCATAAGATATAACATGTTTATCTCTCCTGTATTATTTACTTTTGCGTACTATATTCATAAACTTCGGCAAAGCCGCAAATCTTCCGAGACGGCTCGGCTGTTTGCAGAAACGGTAAAGCCACTCAAGATTGCATTTAATAAAAATTTTAGGAGCACGTTTCACGTTTCCCGCAAAGACATCAAGCGCACCGCCGATGCCCATACATAAGTTTACTTTAAGACGGTCACGGTTTCTGTATATCCAGTTTTCCTGTTTGGGTGCACCGAGACACACAAACAGCAGGCTTGCGCCCGAATCATTTATCTGCTGCACAATGGCATCTTCGTCTTCCTCTTTAAAATAACCGTCATGAGTTCCCGCTATTACAAGACCGGAATATTTTACTTTAAGCTTTTCCGCTGCGGTTTCCGCCACTCCCGGTTTCGCACCGAAAAGAAAAACGCTCTCACCCGTTTTGCTTATACTCTCTAAAACTCCGCACGCAAGATCAAAACCGGCAACTCTTTCAGGCACCGGACTATGAAGCATTCTTGAAGCATAAACAACACCTATTCCGTCAGGCGTACACATATCTGCCGAGTTCAAAACCTTTTTAAATGCGTCGCTTTCATATGCCGCCATAATAATTTCCGGATTTGGAGTATATATGACCGACACACCGGGTGTGCGTACATAACGCTCCGCCTTCCTCAGTGCATATTCCGCTGTAATTTTGTCTATCCCGACACCGAGTATATCAACTGTTTCACGCATGGTAAAACTCTCCTTCTTATTCAATTATTTGCTGACAGATGATGCCATAGCAGCTCCGATTATACCTGCGTCATTAAACAGAGTAGCAATCTTTATCTCAGTCTGAGGAATATCCTTGCAATAGGTATATTTACTTACGTATTCCTTAATCGGATTTAACAGATAATCGCCTTCCTTGCTTATTCCTCCGCCTATAACCAATACCTCCGGCTGGAAAATATTTATAACACTTGAAATCCCGTCTGCAACATATGCTATATACTTGTCAACAACCTCTTTCGCTGCCGCATCGCCTGCTTTTGCGGCATCAAATGCAGTTCTGCCGCTTACCTTACCGTTTTCCGCAGCAAGCTTTGCCATTGCTCCGTCAGAATCATTTTTAATCGCACGTTCAGTCTGTCTGATAAGTCCCGTAACAGACGCATAAGCTTCCCAGCAGCCGTTTTTGCCGCAAGTACAAGGTTCTCCGTCATGAACAAGTGTGATATGTCCCAATTCGCCACCGGCGCCGTTAAAACCGCGGTATATTTCTTTGTTTATTACAATTCCGCCACCAACACCCGTACCAAGTGTTACCGCAACAAAACTATCGCTTCCTCCGCCGTTTACAACATACTCACCGTATGCTGCCGCATTCGCGTCATTCTCAACCGCAACCGGTATTCCGGGAAAATAACTTCCAAACTCCTCAGCCAGCGGCACAAACTTCCAATTAAGATTATTTGCATATACAACCGTACCGGTTTTGCTGTCTACCGCACCCGGAGTGCCTATTCCTATACCTTTTATATCCGAAAGCGGACAAGATGCCTTTTCAAGTATTTCATTGCACAGCTGAGCCATATCTTTTATTATATCCTTGTAATTACGTTCCGCTCCCGTTGTGCACGAATCCTGCTCCACTACCTTATATTCATCATTTACCAATCCGGCAGCAATATTTGTTCCGCCCAAGTCAATTCCTATATACATTATAATTC
>ERZ1034952.2204-NODE-2204-length-14684-cov-23.753025_pt1 | contig 14684 bp, 10 predicted proteins | sample MGYA00520625_ERZ1034952 | MGnify/ENA primary metagenome ERZ1034952 (study PRJEB33766, sample SAMN09781773) | gut metagenome | biome: gut microbiome | host: Homo sapiens | place: Madagascar | study: EMG produced TPA metagenomics assembly of the PRJNA485056 data... | reverse complement strand
GCAAATAGTATAAAATAAACCCAGTGTTGCAAACAAAATATTACAATAAAACGCACAATGGGGTGCATGCCAGGAGGCATGCGCCCTTTTTTACGTCATCAGTATTTTTTTAAACCGTGTGGGACAAAGTGCGATGCACCTGTGTCCCACCCCCCCTATGCTGCCGGATTAATATCCGCTGTCGGCATCTTCGTAGGCTCCGCAGGTTTCCCATCCGTTTCCGATGAGGTGGTCGCTGAATTCTCAGGAGAAGCCGTCGGCGCATTCGTTGCATCCGGCGCGCCCGTAGCTTCCGGTGTAGCCTTAGGCTTTGCCTTTTCCAGGGATGCCTTCACCGCTTCCAGCAGCACCAGGGAAGTATACCTGGTCTCGGCGGAATAGGTCACCTGGCTCGGATCCTGCATTTCACAGAGTTGGTCGTTTAGGGATTCCATAGTGGGCTCTAACAGTGGATACATAGTAGTAAGTGTTTCGCTCGGATCGGCGAGGCTTACGGATGTAATGGCGTGGTCATTTACGATGACTTCCACGTTTGCAGTCTCACTGCCTAGGATCAGTTCCGTGGTATAGATCCCGGGAATATATGTATTGTCAGTACCGACAGGCCCGGAAGGACTATCCAGAACAGCACCGGCATTGTCAACAGCACTGGAAGCACTGTCCAGAACAGGTTCGGCATCGGCAACAGCACCGGTGGAGGCATCCTCCGCCGCAGAGAACTGTGATGAACGTCCGAGATCCGCCACATTGTCCGGCATAGCGGTCTCGGCAGTACTGTCAGGGGAAGCCGGTGTCCCGGAGGAGGTATCTGCATCTTTTCCCGGCAGAAGCAACATTAACAGTAATATGACGAACAACACCCCCAGCGCGGCGAAGATTCCGGTATAGAGCAGTTCTTTTCTGCGAAGGACGACGATCTTTGTATTTGCACTCATTCTTGGGTCTCCTTGGAATGATGGGATGATCTTTATAAATAGTATGCGCGGGATCTCCCACATAGTACCGCAGATGAGGAGAACTTCGCATTGACAAGACAAAACAGGCATTGCTATAGTTAGTGTAAGTATTTTTCACGGATGCGTCCGCCCCGTGGAAAAGGAGCAGACAGGCGGCGCAGAAACGAGGGTAACGATGAACAATTATACCAAGGAAGATATCATCCGTCTTGTGGAAGAAGAGGATGTGGAATTCATCCGTCTGCAGTTCACGGATCTGTTTGGCAATCTGAAAAATATCGCGGTGACAGCCAGTCAGCTGGATCGTGTACTGAACAATAAATGCATGTTTGACGGTTCGGCGATTGACGGATTCGCCAGGATCGAGGAATCCGATATGTATCTGTACCCGGATCTGTCCACGTTAGAGATCTTCCCCTGGAGACCCCAGCAGGGCAAGGTGGCACGTATGATCTGTGATGTCTATCGCCCCAACGGCCAGCCTTTTGAAGGAGATCCCCGTTACGTGCTGAAGTGTGCGGTGAAGCAGGCAGAAGAGATGGGATACACCTTTGAAGTGGGACCGGAGTGCGAATTTTTCTTATTCAATACGGATGAAAATACCATGCCGACTACCAACACCCATGAGCAGGCAGGCTATTTCGATATCGGACCGCTGGATTTCGGTGAGAATGCCCGCCGTGACATCGTCATGAATCTGGAGGATATGGGATTTGTCATCGAGGCATCCCATCATGAGATGGCTCCGGCGCAGCATGAGATCGATTTCAGATATGATGAGGCATTACATACCGCAGATAATATCATGACCTTCAAGATGGCAGTGCGCACCATCGCAAGACGCCACGGTCTGCACGCTACTTTTATGCCGAAGCCCAAGTTCGGCGTCAACGGTTCCGGCATGCATATCAATATGTCTCTGCAAAAGGACGGGAAAAATATATTCCAGGATGCTTCCGACCCTAACGGTCTGAGTAAGGAAGCTTATTATTTCATTGGCGGTATCATGAAGCATATCAAAGGAATGGCAGCCATCACGAATCCGCTGGTAAATTCCTATAAGCGTCTGGTGCCCGGCTTCGAGGCGCCGGTTTATATCGCATGGAGCACGACGAATCGCAGCCCCTTGATCCGTATTCCGGCTGCTGCAGACGGAGAGGGTACCCGTATCGAGTTGCGTAGTCCCGATTCCGCAGCGAACCCTTATCTGACGCTGGCAGTCTGCTTAAGTGCCGGCTTACAGGGCATCCGGGAGAAGATCGATCCCCCCGCAAGTATCAATGCGAATATTTTCGCACTGACCGACAAAGAGCGGAAGGAGCTTCACATCGACCAGCTGCCGGGCACTTTGTTAGAGGCAGTGGAAGAACTGGAGAAGGATACCTTTATCCAGGATGTTTTAGGCGAGCATATTGCCGGAAAATATATCGATGCCAAGCGCAAGGAATGGCATGAGTACCGCTCCCAGGTATCCGAATGGGAGATTCAGGAGTATCTGTATAAATATTGATAAAATCCTTTCTTTTGTAATAAAAGAGTAAAAACACAGAAGAAAGGAGGTGGGCGAATGACGAACATTATTGTCGTGCTGCCGAAGCTGGAGGAAGCCAAAGGCGTCAAGAATATCCTGGTACGCAGTGGCTTCCAGGTCACGGGTATCTGTACTACGGGCACCCAGGCGATCAGCCAGGTGGACGGACTGAATGACGGAATCGTGATCTGCAGTTATAAGCTGGCGGATATGATATATACAGAACTTCATGATGATCTGCCGGAGGGCTTCGAGATGCTTCTGATGGCATCTCAGAATCTGATCAGCGAATGCTACGGCAACGGCATCGTATGTCTCTCCATGCCGTTAAAGGTTCAGGATCTGATCAATACCGTCAACCTGATGGTGGAAGGCGTGGAGCGTCGCAGAAGAAAACGGCGCATGCAACCGAAGACCCGCAATGCGGCGGATGAAAAATCGATCAAGGATGCCAAGGAGCTTTTAATGGCAAGAAATCATATGACGGAAGAAGAAGCCCACCGGTATCTTCAGAAGACCAGTATGGACAGTGGGACGAATCTGGTGGAGACGGCACAGATGGTGCTGTCCATGATGGCAGAGTAAATAGGGCGGCACGGAAAGGGTGATCGTATTCCGGGCGACACAGGCAATGAATGTGAAAGAGAACAACAGGAGGAACAGCAATACATGAAATTTACAAAAATGCAGGGCTGTGGCAATGATTACGTATATGTTAATGGTTTTACGGAGAAGCTTTCCGGGGAGGAAAAGCCCGAGATCGTAAGAAAGTTAAGCGACAGGCATTTCGGCATCGGCGGTGATGGTGTGATCTTCATCAATCCGGCCAAGGAAGCGGATTTCGAGATGGAGATGTACAATGCGGACGGCAGCCGCTCGGAGATGTGCGGCAACGGTATCCGCTGTGTGGCAAAATATGTCTACGATAAGGGACTGACGGACCAGGAAGATATTACCATCGTCAGTGCCGGTAAAATAAAATATTTAAAGCTCACGGTGGAGGGCAGGACCGCCACGGACAGAGGGCATGTAACTATGGTACAGGTGAACATGGGACAGCCGGTCCTGACACCTGTGGAGGTGCCGGTGATAGCGGAAGCGACACAGCAGACCCCGGTGGGGCCTGCCGTAGTGGATGCACCGATCACGGTGGATGGTGAGGAATACCGTATGACCTGTGTCTCCATGGGCAATCCCCATGCCATTGTATTTATGAATGGGGTAAAGGATCTCGACATTGAGAAGATCGGTCCGAAGTTCGAGCACCATTCCTGTTTCCCCAACCGGACGAACACCGAATTCGTAGAGATCCTGGATCGGAAGAGTGTATTCATGCGCGTCTGGGAGAGAGGCACCGGGGAGACCCTTGCCTGCGGTACCGGATGCTGCGCAACTGCGGTGGCGTGCGTGCTAAATGGTTTGACGGACGAGGAAATAACTGTTAAACTATTAGGCGGTGAACTGCACATCAAATGGGACCGTGTGGCGGATCTGGTCTATATGACCGGACCTGCGAAGATCGTATTTGAGGGTGAAGTTGACCCGTACTCCATCTGATAGAATAAACTCCTCCATAGAAACACGGCGTGACTGCTTGCAGGCAGAGACGTGTTTCTATGAGAGGGGTAAACGAACATGAGTAAGTAGGGCAATCAGCCCGGATTACGAATGGGCGTTGCAATTTCGGAAGCACATAGTGCGAAGAAATTGTTTATTACGACAGCAAGGTGACAGCAACATTGCACCAAGGATAATAGAGAGGAGAACGTACTATGTTTAAAGTAAACGACAACTATTTAAAACTTCCCGGAAGCTATTTATTTTCCACCATCGGTAAAAAGGTAAACGCGTATTCCGCAGCACACCCGGACAAAAAGATCATCCGTCTGGGAATCGGAGATGTAACGCAGCCTTTGGCACCTGCCATCATTGATGCGCTGCACGGTGCGGTGGATGAGATGGGAAAAGCGGAGACTTTTCATGGTTACGCTCCCGACCTTGGCTATGAGTTCCTGCGCAATGCAATTGCAGAGAATGATTATAAGGCAAGAGGCTGTGATATCGCGCCGGACGAGATTTTTGTATCCGACGGAGCGAAATGCGACTGCGGCAATATTCAGGAGATCTTCAGCCTGGACAATAAGATCGCGGTATGTGATCCCGTTTACCCTGTATATGTGGATTCTAATGTTATGGCAGGCAGAACCGGTACTTACGATCCGAAGTCCGAGACCTGGAGTGATGTGATCTATATGCCCTGTCTGGCAGAGAACGGTTTCGCACCCGAGCTGCCGAAGGAGACCCCGGATCTGATCTATTTATGCTTCCCCAACAACCCTACCGGTGCCACGATCACCAAGGCACAGCTGCAGGAGTGGGTGGACTATGCGAATAAGGTAGGTGCTGTCATCCTTTACGATGCAGCTTATGAAGCATATATTTCTGAGCCGGATGTGCCTCACAGTATCTATGAATGTGAAGGAGCCAGAACCTGTGCCATCGAGTTCCGTTCTTTCTCCAAAAATGCCGGCTTTACCGGAGTGCGTCTGGGCTTTACCGTGATCCCCAGGGATTTAAAGAGCGGGGATGTGAGCCTCCATGCACTGTGGGCAAGAAGACACGGCACCAAATACAACGGAGCACCCTATATCGTACAGCGTGCCGGTGAGGCAGTATATTCTGCAGCAGGTAAGGCACAGCTGAAGGAGCAGGTTGCTTATTACATGAACAACGCACACTATATCCTTGCGGGTTTAAAAGAAGCGGGATTTACCGTATCCGGCGGTGTGAATGCTCCCTATATCTGGCTGAAAGCGCCGAACGGCATGACCAGCTGGGAGTTCTTCGACTATCTGTTAGAGAATGTCAACGTGGTAGGTACCCCCGGATCCGGATTCGGACCAAGCGGTGAGCATTACTTCCGTCTGACGGCGTTCGGAAGCTACGAGAACACTGTCGAGGCAGTGGAGCGTCTGAAGAGGATCCGGCTGTAGGAGAAAAATATGCAGGAAAAGCAGAAAAAAATAATTCGCCGGAGCAGTCTGGTACTGATCCTGTTTACGACAGTTATGATCTGGTATGTCAATTATCTGACGGATTTTATGATGGATGATGCATGGTATTCCACATTATTGTACACGGATACTCCGATACAGAATTTCAGTGACATCATTCATGCACAGATCTGGCACTATTTTAACTGGGGCGGCAGAAGTATGGCACATGGGCTGCTGCAGCTCATACTGTTGTGCGGGGAGCACTGGGCGGATATTTTTAATACCGGTATGACGCTGCTTCTTTCGTGGCTGATCTGTGAGGTGTCCGGAAGACACGGATTCCCGTACTTTTTTGCAGCCATGAGCATGCTGTTTGGTCTCAATGCCAACTGGAGAATGAGTATGGTCTGGGAGTCCGGGGCGGCGAATTATCTGTATATGGCAGGATTTCTGCTGGCATTTTTATATTGCTATCTGCGTTACGAAGACCGGGGTGAGAAGGATCTTGCGGGGATCACTCTGTGGATCCTGCCCCTGGGTCTGATCGCCGGATGGAGCAATGAAAATATGGGACCGGCGGTATGGATCCTGAGTCTCCTGGTGATGATCTTAAGACGTAAGGATCATAAAAAGATACCGTTATGGATGTATCTTGGAAATATCAGCTGTCTGGCGGGAAGTGTTCTGATGATCGTCGCACCGGGCAATTTTGTCCGCAGTGAGGAGACGACGGAGGTCACTCGCGGATGGTTATGGAATCTGTTTCTGCGCTGCTACAGCGAGGCGAAGGGAGCCTTTGAGTATCTGTTCCCGGCACTCCTGCTTACAGTGGTACTGCTTGTGATCTGCGTGGGAATTTTAAGAGAAAAAATCGGAAGAGAGAACCTGCTGTTGTTGGCAGGGGCATTGTTATCCTGGGGAGCCATGGTCCTGTCACCGCATTATCCTGACCGTGCAGCCTTCGGAACCATGGTATTACTCATCTGTGTGATCCTGTCCCTGACGGGCAAGGCGGTGGACAGACAGAAGGAAAATGCATGGATGTATTATGGCTGCGGAGTGTTAGTGTGGCTGAGGGGAATGTATTTTTTCATGGAATTTATAGGAATTATGAAGGGCTGGATCACGTAGAGATGATCCGGGGACCTCACGGGCGGCAGCAGCCGTCTGTGGGGTCCTTTCTACTTCCGGGCATACCGGCTCCGGTACTGGCGCGGTGTCATGCCGGTCTTTTTACGGAAGATCTGCGAAAAATAAGACTGCGAAGAAAACCCGACACTGGTGGCTACCTGTGCTACCGACAGATTGGAGGATACCAGGAGCTCCTTGCAGGCTTCCAGCCTCCGGTCAGTCAGGTAATTGATCGGAGACTGCCCGACACATTCGGTAAAGGAGTGTGCCAGATAGAATTTGTTGATATGTGTGATCTCCGCCAGGGAATCTAAGGTAATGTTCTGCGAATAATTGGAGTCGATATACCGCTTCGCCAGAGCACATTCCTTGGATAACTGGAAGGAGGAGTCGGAGATGACGGACAGGTTCTGCTTCCGGGAAATATATACCAGGAGCACCTGAAGCAGTCCGTGACATACCTGTTCAAAGCCGGGAAGCTTGTCGCGGAATTCCTGCATCATCAGCTGGGCGAAGTTGATGAACTGTTTTTTATCAGAGCCGTAGCTGTAGAAGCTGTAACCCTTCGGGTTGTCCTGCCCTGTGCCGGAAAAAGAAAATGCGAGCCCTTCCACACCGAATACGATATATTCCATGGGATCGTTGGGAAGTGTTTTCTCCGTGTGCTCTACATAAGGGTTGATGATGACCAGATCGTCCGTCTTCACAGGCACCTTTTCGTTCTCTATATAGAAGGCTCCCTCACCATGCAGGACATAGAACAGCTCTGAAAAGTGATGGGTATGCGGAAGGGACTGCCAGTCTCCTTCGTATTTGGAGATAGAGATGTAACGCAGCTGGAAATGTTCCGGGGAACTGTTTGCGTTTGCAGAATCAATATTGATAAATTCATTACTCATAAATGGATACCTTCTTTATCTTATTTTATTGTGCACTTTTTCAAATTCACAGTATTTTTTATAATGAATATATAAAAAACACAATATTTTACAAAAACATTCGTAAAAAAGACGAAAAAATAAAAATATGTACGATCGTGATAAGCATATTATACATAACCATTTCAAAAAATCCACTATTTTAGTAACAAAATAGCAATAAACATAATAAAACAAGCAACAAAGAAATTGATATCAGGTCAGAAAGCAGATATACTTTAATCATCAGCTGCAAGATAGTACAAAAGCGATGGGAGGAAACCATGCGATGACAGGAAGACTGACACTGCCGACAGATGCAGATATCATTGACGAAACAATACGGTTAAAAAATCTTCTGGGAGCAGATGCTTTAAGAGACTGTGACGGAACCGAGATGCCGCAAGCGCTTTTGTCAGAGCCGGTGAAGAAATATGCGACTTATTATACCACGAGAAAGGATAATGCGTGGGCGATGAAGCATCCGGAGGAGATCCAGCAGGAATACCTGATCAGCAACCGCATCACCGCCAGAGGGGAAACACTCCGCATCCGTCTGATGGAAGGCTTCCATACGGAGCAGCTTAAGGTCAACACACTGGACGACCCGAAGCGTTGGTGGGAAGTGATCGACAGAACGACCGGTGAGGTAGTGCCGACGGATGCATGGGAATTTGATGAGGCATCCGGCGAAGTGGAGATCCGTACGATCCCCTATCATGAGTATACGGTAAGCTTCCTGGCATTTTTGATCTGGGATCCGGTGCACATGTACAATTTCATCACGAATGACTGGAAGGATACACCGCATCAGCTGACTTACGATGTGAGACAGCCCAAGACCAAGCAGTACGTCAAAGAGAAGCTGAGAAAATGGTGTGAGGACAATCCTCATATTGACGTTGTCCGCTTCACTACCTTTTTCCATCAGTTCACACTGACCTTCGATGACAAGAAGCGGGAAAAATTCGTAGAGTGGTTCGGATACAGCGCAAGTGTGAGCCCCTATATTCTGGAACAGTTTGAGAAATGGGCAGGCTACAAATTCCGCCCGGAGTACATTGTGGATCAGGGATATCACAACAGCATGTTCCGCGTTCCCAGCAGACAGTTCCTGGATTTCATAGAGTTCCAGCAGATCGAGGTATGTGCGCTGGCGAAGGAACTGGTAGACATTGTACATTCTTATGGCAAGGAAGCGATGATGTTCCTCGGAGATCATTGGATCGGAACAGAGCCCTACGGTAAATATTTCGCAGGCATCGGACTGGATGCAGTGGTAGGCTCTGTCGGAAGCGGTGTGACGCTTCGGATGATCTCTGATATCAAGGGAGTGGATTATACCGAAGGACGGCTGCTGCCTTACTTTTTCCCGGATGTGTTCTGCGAGGGCGGTGACCCGATCGGAGAGGCAAGGGATAACTGGAGAAAAGCAAGGCGTGCATTACTCAGGTCTCCCCTGGACAGGATCGGATACGGCGGTTATCTGAAGCTTGCAAATAATTGGCCCGGTTTCATTGATGAGATCCAAAATGTAGTAACACAGTTTAGAGAGATCCATGAAAATATGCAGGGGACAGCTTCCTATGTGGCACCCTTCAAGGTGGCGATCCTGAACTGCTGGGGCAGTCAGAGAAGGTGGATGTCCAATCAGGTACATCATGCGATCTGGCACAGGGAAACTTATTCCGCAGAGGGAGTACTGGAATGCTTAAGCGGAATGCCTTTTGAGGTCGAGTTCATTTCCTTTGATGATGTCAGAAACGGCATCCCCGAGGAAATCAAGGTCATCATTAATGTCGGGGATGCGTATACCGCATTCAGCGGCGCCGAGAACTGGATCGACGAAAAGGTCCTGACCAATATCAGACGCTTTGTGGATCAGGGAGGCGGCTTCATCGGTGTGGGTGAGCCTACCGCTTATCAGTATCAGGGAAGATATTTCCAATTGTCCGATGTGCTCGGCGTAGACCGCGAGATGTGTTTCTCTCTCAGCACGGACAAGTACAATGAGAAAAATGCAGATCACTTTATCTTAGAGGATATTGACGGGGCCCTGGATTTCGGCGAAGGCACCAGCCGCGTCTATGCACAGGGCAGACATTATCAGATCCTTGCGATGGATGGGGAATACAGCCAGCTGGTGGTCAATGAATATGGCAGAGGACACAGTGTGTATTTTGCAGGTCTTCCGTATTCTCCCCAGAACTGCAGACTTCTGCTTCGCGCAATCTATTATGCAGCCGGCATGGAGCAGGAGATGAAGCGTTACTATGTAACGAATGTGGATACCGAAGTAACGGTATTCCAGAAGACCGGCAAGATCGCAGTGATCAACAACTCAGCACAGGCGCAGCACACAGAGCTGTATATCAAAGGAAAATGTGCGTATGTGCTGGATCTGAAGCCCGGCGAAATGCGTTGGGTGGACGATATGGAAGACAGGTAACTTATGGAAGGCAAAAGGCGTTTCATATTTTATAAGGTAGTACTTTTCAAGTATAAGGAGGTTATTTAAGATGAAAAAGAAAGTATTAAGCGTGCTCTTAGTAGCGGCAATGGCCATGTCCATGCTGACCGGATGCGGCAGCAAGCCTGCCGGCAATGATGTGCAGAGCGCAGCACCCAGCGAGGCATCCAAGGAAACAGAAGTAGCAGCAGAAACACCTGCTTCCGCAGAAGACGAGACACTGACTGTATGGTGTTGGGACCCTAACTTCAATGTCTATGCAATGAAGCAGGCAGAGAAGGCATACCAGGTGGATCATCCTAACTTCAAGTTAGACATCCAGGAGAAGGTATATAGCGATATCGAGACTGCTCTGATCACAGCAGCTGAAGCCGGTGATTACAGCACTTTACCTGATATCTTCCTGATGCAGGATTATTCCTTCCACAAAAATGCAACCAATTATCCCGGAATCTTCACAGCACTGGATGACTGCGGAATTGATTTCTCCCAGTTCTCTATGGGTAAGCTGGCTGACTCCACAGTAGATGGCACACATTATGGTATTCCTTTTGATAATGGTGCTACCATCATGGCGATCCGTTCCGATATGGTAGAAGCAGCAGGCCTTAAGGTAGAAGATTTCAAGGATACTACATGGTCTGAGTTCATGGAGCTGTCTAAGAAGGTAATGGCTGCGAATGATGTTCCCATGCTGACCTGCTCCGGCGGTTCTGAGATCGTGATCGAGATGTTACAGTCTGCAGGTGCTTCCCCTATGGTAGATGGCAAAGTATCTCTGGTAGACAACAAAGCGCTGAAGAAAGCGATCGAGACCTACAAGCAGCTGATTGATGAAGGAATCATGGCTGATTATACCGACTGGGATCAGTATATCGCTTCCATGAACAAGGGTACCGCTGCAGGCGTTATCCAGGGCTGCTGGATCATGTCCTCCATTCAGGCAGCAGATGACCAGGCAGGCAAATGGGCAATCGTAAACATGCCTAAGTTAGATGATGTAGAAGGCGCAACCAACTATGCTAACTGCGGTGGTGCAAGCTGGGCAGTATCTTCTAACTGCAAAAATACCGATCTGGCATTTGATTTCCTGAACGCTACCTTTGGTGCGGATGTAGATTTATACGATGATCTGCTGGTAAATGCAGGAGCAATCGCAAGTTACCTGCCCGCAGCACAGTCTGAGACCTATAATGAGGGCAATGAGTTCTACGGCGGTCAGGCAGTGTACAAGGATATCGTAGAGTTTGCCGGACATGTTCCCGGAATTGACTACGGTGCATACTACTCTGACATCAGAAGCGCACTGACAGATGCGATCACCAACGTTGTACAGAAGAACGCTGATATCGATACAGAGATCAAAAACGCTCAGGATACCGTAGAGTTTAATATCGCTGAATAATCACCAGAGTATGGAAACTGGATAGTACCGGGGGTGCAGCAGTGCGTTCCCGGTACTGTTGTAGGAGAGAAACATGGAAAAGAAGAAAACAAAATTAAGTTTGGAAAAAAAGCATAATCTGACCGGATGGGCATTCCTGCTCCCGGCATCGATTTTAATATTTGTATTTTGTTTCTATCCGATGTCACAGGCCATCCTTCTTTCCTTCCGGAAGACAGGAGGAGCCTTTAATGGTGTAGCGAATTATGCCAGGATCTTCAAGGATAAAACATTCCAGCAATGCTTGTTCAATACCTTCTTTTATTTTGTGATTCAGGTACCGATCATGCTTGTGCTCGCACTGATGCTGGCGCAGCTGCTGAATAATCCTAAGATAAAAGGAAAAGGTATTTTCCGTACTTTGATCTTCCTTCCGTGTGCAACGTCACTGGTATCTTATTCCATGATATTTAAGTCATTGTTTGCTCCGGATGGAGTTGTCAACAGAGTGCTTATGGCCATCGGACTGTCTTCTGTGGACTGGTTCCAGAGCACATGGGCGGCGCGATGGGTCATCGTGATCGCACTGATCTGGAGATGGACCGGATATAATATGGTATTCTATCTGGCAGGGTTACAGAATATCGATTATTCTGTATATGAGGCAAGCTACATCGACGGAGCGACACCGTTCCAGCAGTTTATGAAGATCACGATACCGTTGTTAAAGCCGACCATTCTGATGACGGCGATCATGTCTACTTCGGGAACACTGCAGCTGTTCGATGAGTCGATGAACCTGACAGCAGGCGGTCCCGGTAAATCTACAATGACATTAGCGCATTACATTTACAATATCTCCTTTGTGGAGACACCGAAATTTAATTATGCGGCAGCGTTGTCTGTATGCATACTTGTGATGGTAGCGGTTCTGTCTGCAATTCAGATGAAGGTGGGTGACAAACGTGACTAAATTCAAGCAAATAATTTCCTACGCAATCTTAGTGATAGCAAGCTTTCTGTCAGCATTTCCACTGTATTATATGCTATGCGGTGCGACGAACCAGAGTATTGATGTGGTAAGAGGACGTCTGATCCCGGGTACCTATCTGATCGAGAATTTCAAGACCCTGGTTGACATGCAGAATCTCGGACTTGCGATGTTTAACTCCTTCCGCAATGCGATCGTGATCACGGTTGTGACACTGCTGATCTGTTCCATTGCCGGTTATGGATTTGAGATCTATCATGATAAGGGCAAGGATATTCTGATGAGTATTCTGCTGCTGGCAATGATGCTTCCGTTCGTAGCGATCATGATCCCTCTGTTCAAGATGTTCACATCCTGGAAGCTGGTAAATACCTGGGTCGCACTGGCACTGCCATCCATTTCGACTCCGTTTATGATCATGCTTTTCAGACAGGCGGCACGTTCTTTTCCTCATGATATTATCGAGGCTGCCAGACTGGAAGGCCTGAGTGAAATACAGATTTTCTTCCGGATGTTCATTCCGGTGATGAAATCTACCTATGGAGCGGCGATGACGGTTACATTTATGAATGCGTGGAACAATTATCTGTGGCCGACGATCATTTTACAGGACAGCAAGGCGATCACCATGCCGATGTTAGTAGCTAATCTGAAGAGTGGATACAGTGTGGATTATGGTATGCTGATGCTGGGAGTATTGATCTGTACACTTCCTACGGCGATCATCTTCCTGTGTTTACAGAAGAGCTTTGCAAATGGAATTACGGGAGCAGTGAAATAATGCAACAGAAAATGCCAAAACAGGAAACTATGACACAGGCGCATATCAGGAAGGCTCAGGGAGCCTTCCTTTTGGCGCATAGAATGGGCCTGATCGAGGATCCCTCTATGGAGGGACTAGAGGCCAGACGTAAGAAGCACAACGAAGAGCTGCGGAGAATGGAACAGGAAGGGAAGCTCTTCTACGGACCGCATTATTTTTCCGCACCGGCGTATCTGCAATATGAGCTGACCCGCCTGAAGCTGGATTTCGTACAGCCGTGTGGGGAAGTCCGGGAAGGCGGTTTCTGCCCGGATTTTACGGAGCAGGAGAAGCGGGATTTTTACGAACAGAACAGAGATCTGTTCGGACGCTATCATGGGGATTATTTTACCTATGAGGAAGTGTCACAGATCATTGAGAAACGGTTACGGGAGGATGCATATGACAAGCTTATCCGCGACATATTATGTGAGTCAGAGAACAGGCAGTGATGAAAATGACGGACGGACGTGCAGTACGGCGTTGGCCAGTCTGTCTGCCATTAATCGAAGAAGCCTGCAGCCGGGCGACCGTGTCCTGTTAGAGCGGGGCAGTGTATTTTACGGACAATATCTGCATGTGACAGACAGCGGTACGAAAGAGGCACCGATCGTGATCGGAGCGTACGGCACAGCAGATGCACCGCCGCGGATCGAAGCCTGCGGACAGGGCATCTGGTACCAGGATTATGGGACCCCGCTGGATTCCCCTACGCATGTGTATCACGGCTATGTATCTTCCGCAGTGCTTTTGTATGATGCAGAGCATATTGTGGTCGAGGATCTGGAGATCACGAATGAAGGCAGCATGATCCCGGGAGAGCGTTACAGCCTGGGTGAGAAAATGAACCGTACCGGTGTGGCTGTGGTAGCTAAGGATAAAGGGGTGCGGGGCGGCATCACGCTTAGGAATCTGTGGATCCATGATGTCCATGGGAATGTCTACGATAAGCACATGAACAACGGTGGGATCTATATGACAGCGCTTCGCCCGGAATGTGAGGAACTGACGGGTGCGGCACGGTATCGGGATGTCGTCATAGAAGGATGTTTCGTGCACCGGGTCAGCCGCTGGGGAATTGCAGCAGGCTATACCTATGCTCATGATAAGTTCCGGGGAGCAGAGCTTACGGAATCGGTTTTTCTGAACTATGGGCATGAAAATATGCAGATACGGAATAATTATGTAAAAGAGGCCGGTGGGGATGGGATCACGCCGATGTATGCCCTGCGTCCTCTGGTGGAGCATAATATGGCAGACTCTGTGGCCTGCGAGATCAATGACCGGATCTATTGCGAGCCGGGCGACCGGATGGGAAAAGTGGCAGCCGCAATCTGGCCCTGGAAATGCAAAGATGCCCTGTTTCGCTATAATGAAGTCGCAGACACCAGGCTCAATCAGGACGGCATGGCATATGATGCGGATTCCGGGGACGGAACGGTGTATGAATATAATTACAGCAGGCAGAATGAGGGCGGCTGTGTGATGTTCTGTCTGCAGGAGGCG
>ERZ1034952.2202-NODE-2202-length-14689-cov-43.410824_pt1 | contig 14689 bp, 9 predicted proteins | sample MGYA00520625_ERZ1034952 | MGnify/ENA primary metagenome ERZ1034952 (study PRJEB33766, sample SAMN09781773) | gut metagenome | biome: gut microbiome | host: Homo sapiens | place: Madagascar | study: EMG produced TPA metagenomics assembly of the PRJNA485056 data... | reverse complement strand
CTTGTACTACTTTATCTGTCTTATGTAAATCTTTTCAAAGAACTCTTTCTTTTACTATCTCGAACTCTTCATTATCTCGTTTTGCTTGAGGTTTCGTTCGTTCTCGAAAGCGGATGCAAAGGTATGACTTTTTCTTGAACCACCAAAACTTTTGGCAAGAAAACTTTATATATTTACACTTTTCATAATGATTATTGATTTGTATCAATCTTTGCCCTGTGTACGCAAACATATATACATTATTATTATATATAAGAAGACATTACACTTAATCAAGAATCAACAAAAGCAACCAATAACATTAGTCATCCCATACTTGCGACTGGCCACCCGAATAAGCTTCTTCTTGTCCTGCTTCGCTCATATTGCCACTACTGACGCTAATTTCGTAGCCACCACCTTCCGAATCGCAGACCCGGTTCCCAGATGTTGTATTGAGCACTATGTCGCCCTGAAAGTTAATGATTTCAATATTAGGATTTGAATACAATTTCTTCATTGCTATAAATGTTTTAGTTTTGTTTATAAATAGTTTTCTTATTATCTCACAACGAACTTCTTGCCAGCCTTGATATACAAGCCAGGCATGAGACTACGGGCATCAACACGCTGGCCTTGCAGATTGTATACAGCATCATCGCTCTCCACCACCCCACAGTTGATATTCTTTATAGAAGTGGCTTTACCGTCGACAACTACACGCAAGGCAGATGTTGCAGTAGAATTAGGAATGGCAAAGTAAGCACGGAAACCTTTGGTAGTAGTACCAGACTTAGCCTTGAACAGAGTGTTGTTAGCACCAAGGAAAGCTGCGTAGCTTTTAGAATTGTTAATATCCTGAGTGATGTCCACCTTATTATATATACCCTTAAAGACGAAACCATCAGATGTGCTTACGGCGGCAGCGGGCGTAACATTTTCTGGCTTAATACTTACATTATAAAATTCATATTGATTGTCAGCCTTAACCTCCGATGGCATAATCAAGTAAGGCACGGCAGCCTTAATACCTTCAGCCGTCTTGTTGTCAAACATCAACGTATTGCCTTTGCTTTCAGCATTAAGAGCAGCAATCCTGACATCCGCACCAAAAGCAGACTTAGCTTGGGCTGCAGACACATCGAACGGCAGACATATTGTGTTCCATGCACCTTTTACAAGCTTGCGGTTAAGGGAGATGCTTATATCGGATTTAGTCTCTATTATGTTGTCTTCGGATTCGGAGAGGGAGATTGTGGGGAGGGAGACGTAAACGGTAATGGAGTATACTGATGTTGACTTTGGACTAGTAAATGACACTTCTTGAGCATTACCCGTCCATTCAGCCTTTAAATTAGATACACTCAAATTTTCATCGCCTGTCAAATATTTCAAATTTGACGCTCCTAAAAATTCAATCTTTTTTATGGTACCTGTTTGTACAGATATGGTAAAATCGCAACCAGTATTTAATATATATATGCCAGATACATCATATGAAAGCTTGATTTTTTTATTACCAGAAATAGTAACTCCATCTTTGGTCATATTCGTAATAGTATAGGCTGCGGTTATATCCTTACCAGCTACAAAGGGAACTGCTTTTCCTTCTGGCGCAAACGAACCTTTTCTGTAGATCTCTATTCTGTCTATACTAGCGTTGCCATCAGTAACTTTCAGTGTATAAACATTTCCTTTAGCTTGAGAATTTTCATTTATCCATAAAGCTCTTACACCATTAGCAATAACTTTTCCACTTACAGAAGTGTCACCAACAAAGACATCCAGGGAAGCAAAATTAGTAGAACCAAATCCTTTGACAACAATTCTTTCCACATCGAAATCAAATGTGGAGAAGGTTAGTGTGCCACCAGACTTAAGCATCAAATAAGAGCCTGCACTAACATAATAATAATCACCCGATAACGTAATAGCATTATTGCCATCGCCAAACGTTTGAGGCGGATTGGGAGTTTTATCCTTACCAGGGATTTTCCAACCACTATTATCAGCGAAATCCATGGTAATTTCTTGTGCTCTACTTGCAGTCCATACAATAGTTAGCAGCATGATTAATAATAATCTTAACAATTTTCTCATAATTAAAAATAATAGATATTAATGTGTTTATATAAGAATTTAATACTTGTTTTGACTTATTTCTAATTGGTTTTCAATAGATTTTAAGCGCACAAAATTAGTACTTTATTTTCAAACAAGAACATAAGTAAGTGTTAATATGTTTAAAAAAGGATAAAATAGGAGAAATATACTTGGAAGTATGGAGCATATGATAAGAATATTCACTTTATATCCATAAGAGTTGTAGACTTTAGCAATCAGTAAGTCAGCTCGTATTATCTATAATGCATAAAGTGATAGGCTAAAACAATAAAACCACATAGATTATTGGAATAAACACAATTAAAATCTCTATTCCGTGACACGGAATGGCCATTCGGTGACGTGGAACGCGCATTCCGTGACACGGAACGGCCGTTCCGTGTCACGGAATAGAACTTTTAAATATTATATACGACCATTAAAATCATGCTTACCTATTATCAAATTCAGGCTATATGTTGAGTGTGCGGATATTTTTTGTAGTTTTCGAGTATAATATTGGAGGTTCAGGAGTTTACTTTTATTATTAATCTGTTTTTGCTAACAGTTTGGTTATCAATATTTTAACTTTCAAGAAAGTTTACTTTAGCACTTACACAAAGGTAAAGAGAGTCGATATTGTTCGTAACTTTGCACCAGACAAAAAACAAAACCCAAACCTATGCTAAAGGCAAAATTTTTAACCCTATGCGCATCCACATTATTTATAAGTGCAAGCGCTCAGACTCCCAAGCTTGGAGTCGACCCAATTGAAAAAGTGATAAACGCTATGACTCTCGACGAGAAGCTAAACGTTCTCATCGGATCGGCAGGCAACGTAAAGAGCGATGCCACAGCAACAATCGGTTCTTCTGCCGAACTTGTTCCAGGTGCAGCCGGTCAGCTTAACGCAATTCCACGATTGGGAATACCCGCAACTGTTGTTGCCGACGGTCCTGCCGGACTCCGCATCAACCCTACACGCGAAGGCACATCCAAGACCTTCTACTGCACCCATTTTCCTATAGAGACAGTTATGAGTTCTACTTGGAATGTAGATCTTGTAGGACAGATTGGCGCAGCCATGGGTGATGAGGTAAAACAGTATGGTGTAGACGTATTGCTTGCACCAGCCACCAACATCCACCGCAATCCATTGAACGGAAGAAACTTTGAGTACTACTCTGAAGACCCACTACTATCAGGCAAAATATGTGCTGCAATGGTAAATGGAGTACAGAGCAATGGTGTAGGCACATCGCTAAAGCACTTTGCCCTTAACAACCAGGAGACCAACCGTACAAGCAACAACGTTATCGGTACTCCGCGTACATTCCGCGAGATATACCTCAAGCCATTCGAGATTGTTGTAAAGGAAGCACAGCCCTGGACAGTTATGACATCTTATAATAAGGTGAACGGCACAATGACCAGCGAGCGTAGCGACCTTATTACCGAGATTCTGCGCCATGAATGGGGATTCAAGGGAATGGTAATGACCGACTGGTACGGCGGACAGCACGCGACATTGCAGATGGAAGCAGGCAACGACTTGCTTATGCCTGGCAAACTATCGCAGCGCGAAGAACTAAAGAAGGCTGTGCTCAACGGTCATCTCTCAATGGAGATTATCGACCGCAACGTTAAGCACATCCTCGAATACATCCTTAAGACACCACGCTTTAAAGGATATGTAGCCGACAACAATCCAGACCTTAAGGCTCATGCAGTAGTAACACGCAACGCAGCCCTTGAGGGAATGGTTTTGCTTAAGAACCTCAAAAATACGCTTCCTATCAAGAGCAATGTGAAGAATGTGGCAGTATTTGGCCGCACATCTTACGATTTTATAGCAGGTGGCACAGGTTCGGGCGACGTAAACCACGCATACGTAGTGAGCCTTATCGACGGATTGAAGAACGCAGGATTTAATATTGACAACTCGCTGAAGTCAAGCTACGAGGCTTACATTCCAGAGGCAACAGCCAAGATGCCTAAGTCTACAAGCCAGTTTGCAGCATTCCTTCCCAAACATCTCATACCAGAGATGGACCTCTCGAATGTTAATATGCAGAAGGTGGCAAAGGACAACGATGTTGCCATTATCACCATCGGTAAGACCTCAGGCGAGTTTGCCGACCGCTATATCTCAGACAACTTCAACTTGACAGCAGCCGAGAAGAAGATGATTAGCGACGTATGTACCTCGTTTCACAAGGCAGGCAAGAAGGTAGTTGTTATTCTGAACGTATGTGGTGTAATAGAGACAAAGAGTTGGATTGACACTCCTGATGCAGTAATCACAGCATGGCTTCCTGGTCAGGAAGGTGGCAACTCGGTAAGTGACATACTTGTTGGTAAGGAGAGTCCTTCTGGTCGTCTGCCTATGACATGGCCAGCAAGCTACAACGATGTTCCTTCAAAGGCCGACTTCCCAACACCAGATGATATCAGCGATGACCAGCTTACTGAGGCACTCAAGGGATTTGCCGACGTACGCACAGAAGGTAGCCGCAAGAACTTTGACTACACAGAGTATAACGACGGCGTATATGTAGGCTATCGTTATTACACCACCAAGAAAGTGCCAGTATCTTATCCTTTCGGTTATGGCCTCAGCTACACCAACTTCAAGTATGGCAAGCCATCGGTAACAACAGACACCAAGGGCGACATCACCGTAAAGGTAGAAGTAAAGAACACAGGCAAGGTAGCCGGCAAGGAAGTTGTTCAGACCTACGTATCAGCACCTGGCAAGGATATGGACAAGCCAGTACGCGAGCTTAAGGCATTTGCCAAGACACGCAAGCTGAACCCAGGAGAGAGTCAGATGATAACAATGACAATCCCTTACGAAAGTCTTGCTTCGTTCAACGAAACAGCAAGCCAGTGGCAGGTTGAGGGCGGTCAGTACACAGTTATGGTTGCCAAGAACGCAGCCGACATGAAGCCTCTTACATCAACAGTAAATATTGATGGCAAGGTTACAGAGACAGTACGTCCAAGCCTCTTGCCTGAGCAGAAATAATAAAGCACGAATAAGGGAGTGCCGAAATAAGCAATATGCAAGTTCTGGCACACCCTTCTAAAAACCTAAAGACAATTTTAATTCATTAAAAGCAATTATCTATGAAATCTTTTAGATTAGCCGCCCTATTGACAGCCACCGCACTTGCCGTACCTATGGCAACAATGGCTCAAGACGAAGCAAAAAACGATACTATCAACGATACAAAGGAAGTAAAGAACCGCAACGTGATGCTTAACGCATCGTCAGACAATCAGCCACGCCAGATATCGATTGGCTTGCCTTCATCACTCTCGGCCACCATATACGAGGACGGTCTACCCGTATCTTATAACATTTGGCCTTGTCTGCCCTACCTCTACTGGACCGGTAGCGCACAGCACGAAAGCATGGGTCTGATGTCACTTGGCGAGAGTGCAATCAAGAACGGTGCAGTAAACTACGCTGTACTGTCGAAGACACGTCGTGGAAAGGATAAGTTTGAAGGTCATGTTAACTATACCACCAACACCTACAACTTGCAACGCTTCGATATGTCGCTTGCAGGTCCGATAGCCAACGGTTGGTCTTACTCGCTTGGTGCATACACAAACCTTGATCCAGGTACCAACAAGCTAGCCGACATACAGTATGCCACAGACATGAAGATGTTCAAGGCAGCCCTTTCTAAGGAATGGAACGATGGTCGCGGCAAGTTCAACCTCTTCTACCGTTATGCCAACAACAAGAACCTTGGCGATGCCTATGGCCCATTTATATATGTAGGCGATGGTTCGGTTAAGGAGTACAATGGATTCAGACTTGGCAAGGACGGATTTCTTCCTGGCAACGGACAGATAACATATCTCGATGTAATGACCGGTAAGACAAATACGATATCAAGAAAGGGTGGCGTACATGCAATGAACAACAGCCTTACAGCCAACTTCAACTATACATTCCTCAACGGAATGAATCTTGACATCACGTCAAAGTACAACTATGCCAACAACTATATGGTTTCAATGGCGCTTGCCGGAACTGGCAAGGCTACAGCAGCAGACGGATATACATATGCTTACGACTTCGATGGTCATAAGGCAGGCGATGTATTCGAAGGAAACTACAACTCACGTTATATGCTGCGCGACATTGGTTGGACTCGCAACTGGATGACAACAACCGAGCTTACAGGCAAGAGCAAAGACCACGCTCACTCATGGCGTATTGGTGCTAATTTCTGGTGGGATCGCGAGGGAATCCAAGCAAACACTGGAGTTTATGCCCACACTATTGAGGCCAATCCGGCTTGGCTCAACCATAACGGAAGTCAGGAGTTTGCAGCTAATACCGGTGGCGAGTACTACGACGGACATGAGACCAAGCTTGCATTCTATGCTTCAGACGATTGGCAGGTAACCAACCGTTGGTGGTTGTCGGCAGGTGTACGTGGCGAATACTATGCTATGGGCGGCAAAAACGCTATGGCTTATCTCAACGCTACAGACAAGACACCTACATATGCAGAGAATGTACGCGGCCTCAACTACAGCGTAAACAACGGCAAAGTGACACGCTACTCAAACAAATGGTTTAATCCAGCTGCCACTATCAATACACGCTACACCATTGCCAAAGGCTTTGGACTCGTAGCCGAGTATGTATACGCTATGCAGCATCCTAATTCACAGGACTTCGCAGGTCCTTACATGCCTATCCTTGACGCAGTAAACATTCACTTGGGTCGTGCCGGTATATTCTGGAACACTCCTTGGATGAAGCTTGTATCGCAGGTATCGCTCATTCAGCAGTCTAATTACAAGAGTCGCACACAGTTTACTAACCCCAACAACTCGTCTGACGTTGTAACAATTCCTATCACCAACGACGTACAGACAATGGGCTGGACAACAGACGTTGTGCTCACACCGTTCAAGGGATTCACATTCCATGGCTTGCTTACATTACAGAGCCCGAAGTACAAGAACTTCGACGTCACAGCCAACTTCAGCGATGGCACATCAAAGTCGTACAACTTCAACGACAAGATAACAACAGGCGTAAGTAAGACTATCATCGAGCTCGACCCAAGCTATCAGTTCGACAAGTTCCGTGTTTGGGCAAGCTTCCGCTACCAAAGCAAGCAGTACATCAATAAGACCAATAGCCTCTACTTCAACGGACGTTGGGAGACATTTGGCGGTGTAGACTATAATATGAACAAGCACGTGGGCTTCTCTGTAAACGTAGTAAACATCCTCAACCAGAAGGGTTGCTCAGGCAGTATCGGTTCTGCCGACCTTGTAGAGGACGTATCGGCTTACAAGAACTATCTCATGGCAGGCTCATACATCCGTCCATTCACTGTTGAGTTTGCTGCTCACATCAACTTCTAATGGTCAACAACCATTATGAGGCTTACATAAGCCTCTACATTATGAAGCAAAAAGCATCACCAAAAGCCATAAAAGTACATAACTTTTCATGATTAAAAATTTGTTACTAAACATAGCTGTGGGCTTCTTGCCCACAACTATGTTTGCCCAGAACTCAATTCCGGGTTACACTATCAACACTAACACCGAAGCTTCTACCGTAGCAACACAATACGGCAATGTAGCTGGATATATCGATTCTAATGGCAATGGAGTACCACAATGGCCAGCCTTCACAACAAAGAAGAAAGCCACTATGATATTCGACAAAGAATGCGAAGTGAAATACAACTTTGATGCTGAGTTGCAGCAGATTGGTACAAGAAAAAGATAAATCGATTCAAATCATATAATAGGCAGACATAATATATAAGGTATAAGTAGATTGTAACTAAAAAAGGATACATTAGTAGATTGTAACTGAAAAAAGAGTAAATTTGTAGGTTATAACTAAATAAGCAGTATTTGAGAGTTGAACCAATAACTACGAAAAGATATAATTTAAACATCTAAATCATTATACGTATGAGAAAATCATTTCTGACATTTATGCTTACATTGCTCACAGGAGTATTGTTTGCACAACAACCCACAAGAGTAAACGTTGCCGAAGGCACACTTGAGGGCATAAACGAATCAGGTGTAAAGACATTCAAGGGCATTCCCTTTGCCGCACCTCCAGTAGGCAATCTTCGTTGGAAGGCTCCACAGCCAGTAGAGAAATGGCAGGGCGTACGCCAAGCTAAAGAATATGGACCAAACCCTATGCAGGAGAATTTATTCGGCGACATGAACTTTGGTACTAAGAAGATGAGCGAGGACTGTCTGTACCTTAACGTATGGACACCAGCAAAGACAATGGACGAGCATCTGCCTGTACTTATATACTTCAATGGTGGTGGTCTGATGTGCGGCAGCGGCAGTGAGCCAAGATATGCAGGCGATGCTATGGCACGCAAGGGCATCATATCAGTTACAGCCAACTATCGCGAGGGCATCTTCGGATTCTTTGCACATCCGCAACTCTCTAAGGAGACATCATATAAGGGCTCGGGCAATTATGGATTCCTCGACCAGGTGGCTGCCATCAAATGGATAAAAGATAATATAGCAGCATTCGGTGGCGACCCTAACCGTATCACTATCGTAGGCGAGTCGGCAGGCTCAATGTCGGTTAGCTCGCTTATGGCATCACCTTTGTGCAAAGGATTGTTTGCCCAGGCAATGGGTTCAAGCGGTTCGGTTATTGGAACAAAGAAGGTTGCCACACTTAAGGAGGCTGAGACCCAAGGCTTAGAAATGGCGAAAAAAATTGGCTGCAAGAATATTAAGGAATTGCGTTCGCTCTCTGCCGAGGAGCTTATGAAGAAAGCTAGCGTAAAGAGTGTACCAATATACAACATCGACGGATACTTCTGGACAAAGCAGCCCTACGATGTGTTTGCCAATGGCGAGCAGACTAAGGTGCCATTGCTTATAGGTGGCAACAATCAGGAGATGAATGCCATGTTCATTCTGCGTGGCAAGCCAGCCACAATCGAGAATATGAAAGAAGCAGCACGCGCCATCTATGGTGATGCTACCGACGAACTGTTCAAGCTCTATGGCCTCAACACTGATGCCGATGTTATGGGACAACCAGGCAACAATCTTGCCGGTGACATCTTCCTCGACTATTCTACATGGAAGTGGGGCAATATGCACAAGCTTACTGGAGGACAGCCAGTATATCGCTACCGTTATTGTCACCCACGTCCTGACATGGTATTGAAGGACAAGGTTGCAGGTCTTGCAGGCGGTGTTCAGGATAAGACCTCAGACACACCTGCCGTTCCAAAGAACATTGGTGCAGTTCACTCTGCCGATATTGAGTATGCCATGGGCACACTGCCTACAAACCGCGTGTACAACTGGCAGCCTGAGGATTACACCATATCAGATATCTTCAGCAACTACTACGTCAACTTCGTTAAGACTGGCAATCCTAATGGTCTTGGCCTCATCGAATGGCCTACAACCAACGGCAAAGCCATAGCTCCAGTTCTGCAGATCGACGCCAACACATTTGTTAAGGAAGACCCTAACATGGAGAAGCGTTACGAAATTATGGACCAACTGTTTTGGAAGTAATGAACGTTATTAAATAGGTATGAATAAGTGTTTCTTCATGGCATTGTCGCTGGCATTGTTCTCTCTGAACGTGTCAGCGCAATGCTACACCGAGAGTCAGCAACAAGCTTGGCTGCAAAAGGCAGAGGCTAGCAAACCTGTATTAAACAAAACCACACATCACCCCGTAAGAGAAGTAAAGATTGTGGCAGACGCCAATGCCTTCCAAGGCTTCAAGGCTGTGGAAGACGGTGATATCAACGATCTTTACAGCAAGTCGTTCAAGAAGAAGAAAGAGGTGATAGTCGACTTCGGCAAACATCTTGTAGGCAATGTAAGCTTCAAGATTAAGGACATCGGTCCTATGCAGGATGCCGTACTACGCTTTAAAGTAACATTTGGCGAGATACCAAGCGACCTTGGTCTACCCGTAGAGCCTTACACTGGCAGCCTTAGCCGTGGCTGGATGCAAGACTTCCAATGCGATGTGAGCTACGACGGATGCTATACCTTCAACCGCCGCATCACAGCACGATATATGAAGATAGAAGCTGTAGGCACTTCAATATACAGCGATTTCTGCTTCGACAACATCACATTTGAAGCCACAACATCGGCTGGCAAGTCGAAAGCACAACTGGCAAGCACCACACCACAAATATTCAAGGATATAGCACGTGTGTCGGAAAATACACTTAAGGACTGTATGCAGGGTGTATTTGAGGACGGACCTAAGCGCGACCAACGTCTGTGGATGGGCGATCTTTATCTGGAGGCTCTTGCCAATACAGCATCGTTTAAGGAATACAACGTAACCAAGCGTTGCTTATATCTGCTTGCCGGACTTGCCAATCCTGACAACGGCTTGCTCTATTCTAATATGGTGGAATATCCCAAGCCACACGCACAGCAGACATTCTTCGTTGACTATGCCTTGTCTTACATTCTCACACTAAACGACTATCTCAAGGCTACAGGCGATACCGAGACAGCACGCGACCTTTGGCCAGTAGTAAAGAATCAGATCAACACCATACTTGCCAAAGCCATAGACAATAACCATCTATATGCTAACACTGGCTACCAGTATAAGGGAATGATGGTGTCTATAGTATTCTTCGACTGGGCTCCAGTCACGCTTGATAACCATGCAGCAATACAAGGATTGCTCGCCCACTCTATCGACTGCGCCTACAACATTGCCAAGGTTATAGGCAAGACCGATGATGTAAAGGCTTATCCTGCAACTGCCAAGCAACTGCGAAAGGCTGGCTACAAGGCTTACTGGGATGCAAAGAAGCAGATTGTTGTTAGTGGCAAAGAACGTCAAGAGTCGTACACTGCAACTTCTTGGGCTGTGTTGGGCGACCTTATCAAGGGCAATGAAGCACAGAAGGCTATACGCAATGTTATGCAGAGCAATACAGCCATCAAGCCAGGCACTCCATATGCCAACCACTTTCTTGTTGCTGCTATGCTGCATTGCGGTATGAACTCAGAGGCAAAGAAGTATGTAGAGGACTATTGGGGCGGTATGGTTCGACTCGGAGCCGATACATTCTGGGAATATTATGTTCCAGACAACCACCTATTCTCGTCGTACAATGGATACACCTTGCTCAACAGCTACTGTCATGCATGGAGCTGTACACCTATCTATTTTATAGTAAACTATCCTGAGATATTCCAAAAGTGATAATCTCACGCAACCTAAAATACACGTTACGACATATATGAAACAACTATTTTTTATTCTCTCGCTCTCGGCTGCCGCTACATGTATGGCGGCCAAGCCAGAGGCGAGCAAGCCTTTTGTAACAATAACTCAAAAGGGTGGCAAGACGCTTGGTTACTCGCCTACGTCAGGAGTAAAAATAATAACGGTTGACGGACTTAAGTTTAAAGACCTAAACCGCAACGGCAAACTCGACAAGTATGAGGATTGGCGACTGCCAGCACGCGAGCGTGCCATAGACCTTGCAAGCCAACTATCAATAGAGGAAATTGCTGGCCTTATGCTCTATAGTGCCCATCAGGCTATACCTGCCAATGAGCAAGGATTCGGAGCAGGTACATACAACGGAAAGCCACTGTCAAAGAGTGGAGCCAAAGCATCCGACATTAGCGACGCACAAAAGAAATTTCTTATAAATGATTATCTACGCCACGTTCTTATAACCACATTACAGTCGCCACGCATCGCTGCCGAATGGAACAACAATGTGCAAGCTCTATGCGAGAGCATAGGACATGGTATACCAGCAAACAACAGTTCAGACCCTCGCAACGGCACAACTGCCAACACCGAATATAATGCAGGTGCGGGTGGTGCTATATCTCTATGGCCTGGTCAGTTGGGATTGGCTGCTACATTCGACCCTGCTGTGGTTAAAGAGTTTGGACAGATAGCATCACACGAATATCGTGCTCTTGGCATCGCTACAGCACTATCGCCACAGATAGACATTGCAAGCGAACCACGTTGGAGCCGTGTAAACGGAACATTTGGCGAGGATACAAATCTGGCTGTAGATATGGCTCGTGCCTATTGCGACGGATTCCAATCGAGCGAGGACAATAATGGAGGTTGGGGTATGTTCAGTGTCAATGCTATGGTAAAGCATTGGCCTGGTGGCGGTCCTGAAGAAGGCGGACGCGATGCACACTTCGACTATGGCAAATATGCCGTTTATCCCGGCAACAACTTCCATACATTACTGCGTCCGTTTATAGATGGTGCATTCAAGCTGAACGATGGCACGGGCATGGCTGCAAGCGTTATGCCATACTACACCATATCTACCAACCAGAATGGTGGTAGCGGCAGCAACCGTGGCAACAGCTACAACAAGTATCTCATTACCGATTTACTGCGCAACAAATACGCATTCGACGGTGTGGTTTGTACCGATTGGATGATTACGGCCGACGTTAGCGGTGTGTCTAAATTTGAAGGCAAGTGTTGGGGTGCTGAGAATCTTAGCATTGCCCAGCGACACTACGAGATACTGAAAGCTGGTGTCGACCAGTTTGGCGGCAATAACGACAAGGAACCTGTACTTAAGGCTTATCAGATGTGGAAGGATGAGTTTGGATCGGTATCGGCACGTCAGCGCTTCGAAAGCTCGGCTGTACGTCTATTGGTCAATATCTTCCGTACCGGACTGTTCGAGAATCCTTATCTCGATCCCAACATTACAAGCAAGACTGTAGGCAACCCCAAATATATGCAAGCTGGATACGACGCCCAGGTCAAGAGTATTGTTATGCTCAAGAATCACGCCAACGTGCTTCCGCTCAAGAGCAAAAAGCTCAAGGTATATGTGCCTAAGCGCTTTGTAAAAGGTGTACCCGACTGGTGGGGCAACACTCCTGCCGACAAGACCGAATATCCTGTAGATATGAATATCGTGAAGAAGTTCTACACAGTGGTAGACACTCCTGAGGCAGCCGACTTCTCGTTGGTATTTATCGAGAGTCCTAATGGTGGAACTGGCTATAGCGACGAAGATGTCAAACAAGGTGGCAACGGCTACGTGCCTATCTCGCTGCAATATGGCAAATATACTGCCAATACAGCACGCGAAAAAAGCTTGGCTGGCGGCGACACTTTCGAGAAAACAGACAACCGTTCGTACAAAGGCAAATCAACTACAGCATACAACTATACTGATGCCGAACTTGTAAAGCTCATGCATCAACAGATGCAAGGAAAGCCTGTAGTTGTATCGGTTAAGTGTTATAAGCCTTGCGTGCTTGCAGAGGTAGAGCCTTATGCCGATGCCATTGTTGTAGACTTTGAGACTCAAGCACAGGCTGTTCTTGATATAATTAGTGGAAAGCGCGAGCCAAGTGGATTGCTGCCAATGCAGTTTCCTAAGGATATGCTAACAGTAGAGGCTCAAAAGGAAGATGTAAGCCGTGACATGACACCGTATACCGATGCCGACGGCAACAGCTACGACTTTGCATTTGGCCTTAACTGGAAGGGAAAAATAAGCGACTGGCGAACTGAAAAGTATAAATAGAAGTATATAAACGACCAAAGGAAATGAAAAAGATATTCATTACATTAATATCATTCTTTGCCTGCGCCTTAATGGTATCGGCACAGTCGACAAAGGTAAAGGTTTTAATAGACAACGACTTCTGTGGCGATCCCGACGGACTCTTTGCTCTTGCACAGCAGGCTCTTTGCCCTACCACTGATATTGTAGGTATTGTAGGCGGCCACCTAAAGGACAATGCAGGATTTACCACACGTAAGGATCAGGCTACCGAGTCGGTAGAAAATGCAAACGCTTTGCTCAACGTTATGGGTTTGAAGGGTAAGTATAAGGTTGTTACTGGTGCTGAGAGCGGTATGACATCAGCCGACAAACCTATTGAATCTGAGGGTGCACGCCTCATTATTGCCGAGGCCAAGAAGTGTTCGCCCGACAAACCTCTGTTCGTAACTTGCGGTGCAGCCCTGACCAATGTAGCAAGTGCATTGCTTATCGACCCATCTATAAGCAAGAACATTGTGATAGTATGGATTGGCGGTCAGGAGTACAGCTTTGGTGCCGTGCCTCCTCCAGGATATTCTACTGTTGAGTACAACCTCAATCTTTCAATTCCTGCCGGTCAGGTAGTGTTCAACAAGAGTGATGTGCGCATATGGCAGATACCACGCGACGTATATCGCCAGTGCTTATACAGCACAGCCGAAATGCACGCCTATGTAAAGCCTTGCGGCAAGTTGGGGGCTTATCTTAGCAATTCTATCGACAAGGTGATTGACACATGCGAGAAGTTTGGCATAGCTATGGGCGAGACATACATAATGGGCGACTCTCCACTTGTACTGCTAACTTCTTTGCAGAGTGGTTTCGAAGCCGACCCAAGCAGTTCGTTCTGGCATCCTACCCCATGTCCTATCATCGATAACAACGGCTTGTATCAGCCTAACCCAAGTGGCAGAATAATTCGTGTATACACACAGATTGATACCCGTTTGATAGAAGTTTGGCATAGCTATGGGCGAGACATACATAATGGGCGACTCTCCACTTGT
>ERZ1034952.2201-NODE-2201-length-14695-cov-4.174522_pt1 | contig 14695 bp, 19 predicted proteins | sample MGYA00520625_ERZ1034952 | MGnify/ENA primary metagenome ERZ1034952 (study PRJEB33766, sample SAMN09781773) | gut metagenome | biome: gut microbiome | host: Homo sapiens | place: Madagascar | study: EMG produced TPA metagenomics assembly of the PRJNA485056 data... | reverse complement strand
CTTTCTGTTTTTGTTTTTGGCTTATTTAAGGCAAATTTCTGCTCACACAAGAAATGAGAGAAAATAAAAAACTTTTGGCGTTGCAGTACTCGTTGCAGTACTTGGTAATGCGAGGTATAGAAAAAGCCGGGCAGTTACTGAACTACCCGGCCTTTTTTTACATCAGCATCGTCGATATTGGAATTATGCGGATAATGTCACCATTTTTGGCTTTAATGCCAACAGAAAGTTGTTTGTAACGCAGTCCATCATCCACTAAAACAGCTTCGATGATCACATAGTCCGTAGTTTCAACCAAATCTTTGGTATCTTCCACAATCATTTTTCATTCCTCCTTTGTTTTTCGTTATACTACAACGAGGCAATGATTGTCAATACCTTTCACTAATATTAAGTAAAAAAAGCATATATGAAAAAGCCATCGGATAACCGGTGGGCTTTCTGTTTCACTTAATAAATTTATGATTGTCTGCGCATTCCCAGATACACAGCCAGCCGGAGGGGCAGCGCGCCCACAGGTTGCCGGTGCTGAGCAGTTTGGTCTCAAGCACGGTGATGGTGGTGCCTGTCCGAAACATAGCGTCTGCTTTCGACTTACTGCTTGTAGCGTGTCGCCGGCCGTCCGTGGTCAGATCCTTGACCTTCTTGCGTCCGGCAGCAGCACCTGCGCCCTTGTAAATTCCCCGCACTGCGGTGGTGATGTATGTACCCGGCTTAACCGTCGGTGCTTTGGGCACCGCCTTTTTGTAGTTGACATCGCTTTCCGCATACACCGTCTTGCCGCCTTTGGCGTTGGTGAACAGCCAAATGCCGCTCAAATCAGAGGCAAGCGCCGCAGGCTGCACATACACCTCCCGGCCATTCTTGACCTTTGTGTACTTCCGGCGGTTGGTCGTCAAGGTAAACTTACCGTCGTACCAGTAGGGATCCAGCACGATCAGGTTACCGCTCTTGTCCAGTCCGCCCACATACACATAGTGGCCGCCGTTGGAGAACAGCTGTTTGCCGCCACCACTGACGCACACTATAGCTTTGCCACCGGCTTTCAGGTGGTTCTTCAGGTCAGCAACGGTCTTTGCCCGCTTGCTTACGATGGAGTAATGCTTCTCCAGGTACACTGCCACCGTGTCCATATCGGTGCCATCTGCGGACCGTGCGCCCATCAGTAGGCACTTCTGTGTCCAGGCTGCCGTATCCAAGCCGGTAAAGCCGAAGTTATGGAGCACCATAAGGCTTGCGCATACCCCGCAGCCGCTGGTATAGATACATCCGGAAGTGCCGTATTTATAGGGGTGGAATTTGCTGGGATAACGGATAGATTTACATTTTTCGGTTGTCTGCCGGCAGTAATACAGCTTACTCATGGTGTACAGCCTCGCTTTCTGCCGTCTCCGTGCGCTCCAGCGCCAGGGTTTCATCTGCTTTCAAAGCAGCTTTTGTAAAGCTGTTGTTCTTCCACCAGGCGGCAAGGGAAGCCACCACGGCTACCACTGTTGACACAGCAGTATAGACTTCATCATCGCTAAAGGGCAAGGGGTTCTTGCCAAAGGCGTTGAGTAAAACATTCAGCAGCGACACCACCAGTACAGCGGTGCGTGCGATCGTTCCGGTTGTCACTTTCATTTTTTGTCGTCCTCCAAATCTTTAATTCTATGATCCGCAACAGCTTGCTTATTCTCAAGCACATGTATGCGATCCTCAACATTGTACATACGCTCAATCAGCGTATTATGTTTGTCCTGCTTTTTTTCCAGCTGATCTATTCGGTACAAGGTCTTGCTTTGACTCTTATAATTGCCAAATAAATATCCTGCCAGGGAAAACACACCGGACACAATAGCTACGATTATAGCGTCACTCATGGCTATCACCCCCCTGCAGGGCGTTGATCTCGGCTCGGTACGCAGCCCGCTGCCGGCGGATCGGTGCGTACTCCTCTTCAGAAAGTGCACCATCAGTATATTTCAAGCACAGATAATCTGTTTCAGCCAGCTCAGACTTCAAAAACGCAATGCGGCTTTCGGTTTCAATGCTCATTTTGCCACCCCCAATATTTCAACTTGCGTGCCTGCACCAATTGTTCGTCCATTGGTTGGGAAACCTAACGACTTAATCGCACCGTGAGCCTCCACATCTTTGAATATGTTGAAGTTAACCTTGTTGCTAAGCCATATACAGCCTTTTTCCATGACATCAGCTGGGTTGAAGCCACTTGACTTATCTGATTTGTTTTGCATTACACGCACCATGTCAGCAGTCAATTCAACCTCTGCAACAACGAAGCTTCCCTTATCTTTTGCAACATCGAAACGAAACGCATTGGGTATGTAAGTCTCAGATGTGTACGAATTCAAATATACAGTTTGGTCTCCGGCACTACTATTGGTAGTAGTTCCAACGCTAACCATGCGCAACTTAATTTTTCTGCACGGCTTAGACAAAATCCAGTTTTGTTTGTCCGTTGTATCGGCGTCAAATGTTTTGGTAAACACGGTCTCCCAGGTTTCAGCAGAACCGGTGTTGCCCGCAGTCAGCAGGGTGACCGTCCCGCTGCCATCCGCAGCTCGGCGGACCACCGCAACGCCAAAGTCAGATTGCGTAATCACGGCGCACTCCGTACCGTTTTCCTCAAAGAATGACACCAGCGCCCCGCTGCGCAAGGTCAAGGCATGATCGCCGCTCTTAGCATCGTCAGCGTGCAATGTAATGGTGCCCTTGGTGTCATAATCCACATTCAGCACATAGGGGCAGAACTCAGAGATGTTCCACCATTCGTGTAAGGTGACCGCATCGCCTGCCGCTTGTGCCAGAGTGCCCACCCAGCTGGTAAGTTTGGCTTGCAACTCATCACTTAACAGGTTCTCTGTGACCGTTTTTAGAGCCAGCCGAACTCCAGTTATTGTGCGTGATTTGATGTGCTTACCTTCAATGGCCAGTGAGCTGACCTTATCACCGGTGACAGCACCGTCCGCCAGCTTGTTTGTAGTCACAGAACCGTCCGGGATCTCTACCTTGGCGGCAATATCGACCTTGTCTGTCTCTGTTAGCACATAGTTCTTGCCGTCTGCACCTGCGGGCCCAGGGTCACCCTTTGGCCCTTGTTCGCCCTGGGGGCCTTGCTCACCTTGTGGGCCTTTCGGGCCCTCTGCGCCCGGCTCCCCTTGGGGACCCTGTGGACCCGCTGCACCATCTTTTCCCGGTTCACCCTGCGGTCCTCGCTCTCCATCTTTACCAGGAGCGCCCTGTGGACCTGTATCGCCCTTGGGGCCTTTAATGTTCACCGGTTCCGGGTTGTCCTTCCCGCCGTCATTGGTCCAGCTGATCTCCCCCGCTGCGGACACACTGGGCGTATAAGTGGTGCCATTCACACCCTTACCAATATCCTTGAGCAGAGCCTGCACCTTGGCGTAATAAGACTCCAACTCCGTTGGATCAGGCGCGTCTGCCTCCACAGCCGCCGCGTCATAAGAACCTGGGCGCACATAAAACACGCACGGCTCCGGGCTTATACGCTGCACCAACTGCTCACCGTCCATAGCATAGCCGTAAACGCCCAGGCGGCACATTCCCTCTTGCAGCGGCGGGGCGAAACACTGTCCATCCACCACAGTGGCAAACTGGCCATTCATGCACACCCGCACGACCAGATCGGCGTATGCCGGATCCAGCTCTACCACACAGCTGATCTGATTGACATTCTCAGCAGTCACCGGGTCTTTGTTTTGTAAGATCACCGCCTGCTGGGTGACCTTAATATTTAATGTCTGCATAAAATCCTCCTTTTTGACATAAAAAAACAGCGTGCCTAAGCCGCCGTTTGCAGTTGACTGCAATTTGTATTTTACATGGGGATCACCTCCTATTTTCTTGCAATCTGCGGGGAAGTGTGGTATGGTGGGGAGTGAAAGGAGAGATGGAGATGAAGTCTAAGGCCAAAGTGTGGATCCTTGTTGTGACCGTTGTAATGGCGGTGGGGGTCGGTATCGGTGTGTGGGTGCACTATGATCGAGTGCATGATCAAGAGACAGCCAGTCTGGTAGATCACGCTGTATCCAGTGCACTGGCTGGTGTTACTACACAGCCCACAGAGACCACTACAGAACCGGCAGCCACAGAGGCGACCGCAACCACAACAACTACAAAGCCCACAACCACTAAGAAGAAAAAGAAGAAACATACTACCACGCAACCGCAGGTAGTGTATCGCACCGAAAGGAATGGCACAGTAGCCCCACCCGTAATAGTAACAGACACAAGAGAAACAACCACTAAACGAACGAAGCCAGTCGGAGCCATTGGCGAAGTTATCCATTCAGATGATGGAGATTACTGGGCAACGGACAAATGTGCAACGCTTGATCCCGACGAATATGGAGGCAGGATTAGCGCACTAATATTCATCGATCAACATGGCAAAGAGTTTATATTTCCTGAGGAGAATTCTAAAACTCGCCAATATTTATAACCACAAGCGGACAGGCAATTGCCTGTCCGCCTTTTTTGTTTACAGTTTTGCTTTCAATGCATCCACCTCTGCCCGCAGATCGTCCAACTGCTGTTTTTGCTCTTGAATGAGCTTAAGCATTGCCGGGATCATAATACGATCTTGCCAGCTTTCAGGTCTCCCTTCACTGTCATAGATCACTGCGTTGGGGTAATGCTTGTCCAGATCCTCTGCAATAACGCCGATCTGCGTCCCGCTGACCAATTCGTTGTCCTTGTATTCTGGCTTGTAATTGTACTGGCACACCTGCACATCGTAAAGCCCGCTCGGATCCAGCACAGCGTCTTCTACCGGCTTAATGTTCTCCTTGTACCGTTCCGATGAGCTGGCGGTTGTAATAACGCCTCTTGTGTTTACAACCAGTGGCATGGTACCACTTGAAGATTTGAAATTCAGCGTTACATCTCCACGCACCGTCAGATTGCCTGTGATTGTCGCAGCGTTATAAATCCATGTACTTTTTGCGTTCAAGTACAATCCGTTTTTTCCACTATTTGCATCAATCACAAATCCGCCAGTAGAAGTGATCGTATCCCGATATGCAGCATCTCCGTTGATTGTCCATTTAGATTTAGAAAGTTTAAATCTGGTTTCAACATTGTCTTTTGGTCCCATTTGTATGTACAAGCTGCCGTACTGCTGCATTCTCAAGTATATATCGTTACCCTCTAAATAAGTTTTGAGGCCCAGATCATACTGCCCAAATCCGATCACTAAATTATTACCACCAGAGGCCGTGTTAATTATCTCTCGTTCGGAAGGTGCGTTTAATTTCCCGCCTAATGTCACATTAGAGCTAAAGGTAGCGTCTTGTTTTACGCTTAATGTACCACCCACATCGACGCAACCGTTGGCCAGCACGCGAAATGTGTAAGAATATGTTCCTGTACCGTAATTCAACACATCTGCCTTTTGCACAGATATAACCCAAGTGTTTTCCGGTTTAGGGTTACTGTCCGATTTGAATGCAGGCTGTAAAAACACACGATATGCCGTTCCGTCTTTTTCCGGAACATAATCTGCAAACAGTCCACCCTGCTCTGTAAGAGTAGCGTTATCTATAATCCAATTACCAACACGGCCTTTATCCACAAGGATCTCAATACCGGAGAGTCTACCGGCTGAAATGTCCGTAGCATTCAGGTAATACTGGTTGGTTTTTTTGTTGTAGTACACCGCAAAGTCCTTAAAGGGGCCTTGCAGTCCGGTGGTAGAAACAGCCATGCCATTCTTATTCAGCAGCAGGCAGCGTCCTTTGGTCTTGCCCTCCGCTGCCGGGTACTCTCCGATATAAAGCGCGTCTGACACACCATCGCCGTCTCGGTCGATCAAAGCAGCGTAACCGCCCACTGCGTTCGTGATAGAATCCGTGGCGTCCTGAATGCGCTGCGCCAACGGCGCTGTGACCTGCTGCATAGCCTTAGAGATCATGCGGGAAAGAATGCTTCCGGCAGAGCTGCCCTCCTGTTCCGAACGGGCATGGGCGGCCACTTCCATAGTGACGGAGCCATCATAATCATACTCCACACCCATCAAGGGGATATGGTGATCGCCGGTATCGTCCCGGTAAGTGATCACATCGAAACTATCCAACGCCGGATTGGCCGTGAGCAATGTCATACTTCCCGGTCGGTACTGTATGCCCAGGTCAAATACAGTCTCACCCTGGTCGCCATCATCTATGTAGATCATATCAGATACAGCACCAAATACTTTTTCCGCTTGGGCCTGGGTGGTGATCAGCGGATTGTCGAAATACAGCACCTCGCTGTTGACCGACAGACTACCTGGTGCAAGAATATTCTTATTCCCATTGTTGCAACTGATCCCCAGGTAGGTTTTGTCCGTCTCTGCCAGTGAAACCTCTGTGACCATGTCATCTGTCACCGTGTATTCTGCCGTACCATCATATACCTGGGCGAAAGTATCTACTCGCAACTTGCCTTCTCGATCAAAGACGGCAGCACAGCCGCAGAACCCAGCCACATAACCGATGGCATCATTCACATTATAGGCAGTGACCTGCTGCTTGCCATCATCATCTGTTTCCGTACCGCAGAGCAAAGAAACATCTACCGTGCCAAAGCCGGAGACCTTGCTCTCCACGCCGGCAGCCAACTCAAAGTTACCCTGGCGTGCCAGGTCTTTTAAGATTGCCAAAGGGGTCTGCTGACCGCTGATGGCGGCAGAATACGGCATAGAAAGATCATACATGTGGTCGTACATTTCCAAAGTGGTACATTCGCCGGACCGAGTGACCTTTTCCGGATAAAACACGCCCATTGGCACCCACTCCACTGCACCGTTGACCATACAGCCAAAGTACACCACGGTTTTCTGCCCGCGAAGCACGGCACCGGCGGGCACAGCCCACAGAACGCAGTTACACCCACAAGCGTAGGACTTTGCCAGCGCGTAATCGTCATGGCTGATACTGCGGTCAATATTCAGCTCCATAATGTTATTTTGCTCATTTGGGCTTGTAGGATCCGTCTCATCGTTGTAGCCAAAAATGAAATTGCCACATTTAACCTTCACATAGATCCGTTCCCCGTTTTTGATGGCCTGGTTAAAAGCTGTGCTTGTCTTGTACATAAAATACTCCTTTAGCGCTCGATGGCATCTACTTTGTAGTTGATGAAATACCGGCAATCCCTGGCACCTGAATAGGCTGTCCAACTGGGCGTACCAAAGTAGCAGTTGAACGAAAACACCGTATTCCCGGAAGTATCCTCCAGTTTAATAGAATGCCAGGGCTTACTCGCATTGTTGATCACGCCGTTTAACTTGTCCAGCTCCGCCCGGGTCAAAGGTGGAAATGACAACTGCCTTGTTTTTTTAACCTGAACGATACTGCCGTTCATATAAGCCGACTTGGAGCGGCCTGTGTTAGAGGACCACACCTTTTCATCTGAACAGGAAATGGCATTGAATGATGGGTTTGGCATTTTTGTGCCGTCAATATATAGTGGCATACCGTCCCTCCTTACGCTGTAGCCGCAACCGGGTCACGGCCTTTCTTTTCTGTTTGGTTCACATCGTCCAGCACCACCGTGCTTAAATGCTTACCGCCCACATATACCGGGATCGTTACATTGACCGCCTGCCCGCTGCTACCCAGCATTTGCACCATCATTGCGGCTACCTTGCTGATCCACTGGGTGTTTCGCTCCAAAGGCACAACAGCCTCGGCGCCTTTACCTTCCAGCAGACCGACCTGGCCTTTTTTCAGCACGCCGCCCTTTTCCAGCTCTGGGATAGTGGGTATAGAAAACAACTGGTACTGGCCGTTGGTCACGCTCACGCCCAGGGCGCTAAGCACATTAGACAGTGTACTGCCAACGCTAATCAGCAGCTTGTCATTGATCTTGCCAACCATATTGTTGACCAGTTTGATCACACCGTTTAAGGGGCCTTTGAACGCATTGGTAAAGGTGGCTTTCAAATTCTTCAGGCCGTTCTTTAAGCCGGTCACGATCTTACCGCCAAGGCCGGTGACTTTTGATACAACGCCATTTTTCCCGGTAAAGAAATTAACAACGCCGTCCTTAAATCCTTTGAATTTTTGGCTGACCTTTTTCCACAGATCGCCGATACCGTCAAACAGGCCTTGGGAAATAAAGCCGCCCTGCTTTTTCATAACCTTAGACGGCGATTTGATCTCAAACGCTTTTTGGAAACCATTGATAAACGGTTGGAAAATGTGTGCCTTAACCCGCTTCCATGCATCTCCAATGCCGTCAATGATGCCGTCCCAAATGCCCTGGGCCACATTGCCGCCGGCTTCTTTGATCTTGTCGCCAAAATAGGACTGTATACCGGACACAGCGTCAGAGATAAGCTGTCCCAGGAATGCACACAGGCCGCCTAAAGCTGCACCAAGCGATTCAAACAGAGCGCTTGCCATTCCACCAAAATCAATACCGCCTATGAAGTTTTCCAGCGCTGTTGCAAGCCCGCGCCAGTCCAGGTTTTCCAGAAATCCGGAAATGATCTTGAACACACCGCTGATTGCATCGGACAGGGTCTTTGCCACCTGTCCCCAATCAATGGTGTTGAATATACCGTTCAGGTTTTTAGCAAAGCCTGCGCCAAGAGCTGCAAAATCGAATGTGGTCAGAAAGGTATCCAGCGCACCGAATATGGTATTTACACCGTTGCCGACAATCTGTCCGGCGCCCTCCCAGTCAAAGCCACGAATAAAGCCGTTTAGGCTCTTGGCAATCCCGCTGACAGCGCCGTTGACTTTGTCCTGTATGCCTTTCCAGTCCAGAGCGTTGATCTTGCTGATAATCTTATTGCAAGAACCGGCGATCTGTTCGCCGATCCCCTCAAAGTTGCCGCTTTTCCACAGGTTCTTGATCTTGTCCAGATATTGGGAAAATTTATCGGAAGCCGCAGGTGTGGCGGCGGCAGTGGATCCGGACGAAGCGTCACTGTCCTGCTGGTCATCGCTTACCTTTGTGATTTGATCGAAGCCGTACAGCTCGTTTTTCGCTTTTGCCAGCTTTTTGGTTTCTTTCGTTGTTTTGCTTACGGCGGTAGCCGTGGCATTTACCTGCGAAGCGATCCCCACAGAGGAAAGCAAACCACTAATGGCATTGGCCACGCTCATCGCATAAGGCATCAGCTTTTCAAAAAGCCCGACAACAACATTGATCGCAGGAGCAAGCGCGTTTGCAAAGGCGTTTTTCAAGGCCTCCACCCGACTGTTCAAGGCTTCGTTTTGACTCAAGTAGCCGGAAACGACCGACCGCAGCTCGCCGAAAATGCTTTTACACACATTAAGACCTAACGATACCGCGCCGATTCGGCGGATCGACTTAACAACACCCAGTAAGGATTTTCCGGCACCTCCGGATGAGCTGCGCACATTCTTTAAATGATCGCGCACCTTGCCAAAGGCAGCGCCCGCTGCAGACCCAATATTGCCGAAAACGCCCTTTAAGCCGGAAAAGCCTTTTTTCAACTTTCCGGCAGCAGAAACATCGCCGGTTTGCTTAAGCTGCTTACTCATGCTCTTAAGCGCCGGCGCGTTTCTGGATATGGACGATTTCAAGTTGGAAAAGCGGTTGCTTTCCGTTGCTATATCCGCATTGGTTTTGTTAATCTGTCCCGTGGTCTGTGCCATTGCACTCTTCGCTTTGAGAATCTGCGAAGAGGTTTTGCGGATTTCATTTTTCAGCTTGTCCAGCGTATCCGTTTTTAAATTATTCGGATTCAGGCCAACCTCTTTCAGCTCGCTGTCAAAGACTTCTAAATCGTTCTTTATACGATTGATAGCCGCCCGCTGCTGTTCAATCTGATTGATCGTCATGCCGCTGGTCGACGCTGTTTCCATTTTGTGGATCCAGTCTACCATCTCCTGATACTGACTGCTTACACCGGCGATGCCGTTCTTATAGGACTTCAAAAACTCCTGCTGTGCCCGGTAAGTGGCTGTTACCTCTTTTAAGCGGCTGGACAACTGCTTGTATGTTTCGTCCTGGCTGTGCAGCTGATCTTTCAGCTGTCTGGCTTTTGCCGTATACTCGGATATTTTCGCAGCACTGCTCATAGCGGCCTGCACATTGCGCTCCTGGCTCTTAATAAGCGTATCCACCTGCTTTCCCATCTTCCTTGTATCAGAAGAGGCGGAAGACATTGCCTTGGCAGTCACCGTCTTAATTTTATCCGTCACGCCGGACAGCTGCTTCAGATCGGCTTGGAGAGAGGCCATGCTCTTTTTGTACTGGCTAATATCCGCAGTAAATCGTGTTACCAATTCCTGATCCACAAAATCACCTCCTTTTCTTGTTTTCAATCGTTAAAACTGATCAAAGTAGGCCATTGCTTTGGCCGCTTGAATATCCAGCACATCATCCTCTGTCCAATATGGGAAAAGGTCATACACTGCGCCCACATCCTCCCCGGCAACCGCAGCGGCGATAACCCCGGCTTGGATATAAGCGATTTGTGACAGGTTTTGATACTGCCTTTTCTCAAAATCACGATGGAACAGAATGTAACGCTTTAGTTCTCCATAGGTCATGGCGAGAATAACGGAGAACGACAAGCCATAAGCGTTGGCCTCCAGGATCATATCCTCCGTTGTGCAGTAATTACTCCCGAAAGGAAGTGGACGGCTTGTCCTCACTCTCTGTGGACTTCTCCACGCCGTCAAACGCAGCGTTGACCATCTTTTCAATGCCGGCGGAGAGCTTTTCGGTCTGCGTATCGCTCAGTAGACCGGACACATTGGCCAGCTGAAATAGAATGCTTGAAAATGCGTCCACGCCGCTAACGCCGCTATCCACCAGCGAGTCATACAACGCCTCACCGGTCAGATCGCCGTTGGGATCATCGTTAAAATGCAGTGCCTCATCCAGTACAGCCAGGAGCCGCTCCGGGTCACTGGAAGCGCTCAGGATTACATCCAGGGCGTCCTCCTTAAATCTATTTTTCAGTCGCAGCTGTGCAGCCACGGTCAGGCGCAGGTGCACCGTCTCGGTTGCAGTCAACTGCAAATCGTATGTTCTGGTTACAGTATGCTGATTATTCATTGCTTACCTCCTAAAAATGAGGGAGACGGTCTCCCGCCTCCCGAATAATCGATTTACGCGGCGGGGAACTCTCTGCTCCAGTCGCCGTCCAGCTTGTAAGAGACAGTAGCCTCCATCAGGCTGTTTACGCCCGGTCCCTTAATCGTCAGGCTGGGCACACCAGAGTTGTTAAACTTGGTGCCGTCCGGCAGCTTAACCATAATGGGTACGGACACACCGGCGTCCTCCAAAACTGCCAGCACCCGATAATCCGATGTGGCGTCCTTTGCGTTGTACAGAAAAGTCACCTCAAAGGCGTCTGCTTTCTTGCGAATACCGGTAATGCTGTGTTCCACATCATCGTCATAGCAAGTGGCGTCCAGTTCTTCCCGTTCGCCCTTGGTCAGATCGCCGATTTGGGTGGCGTAGTTCAGGCACTTGGCTGTGGGGCCGGTATAGTTGGGATATACCTCAATGCCTTTGGACGCAAGACCGCGTTCCGGCTTTGTTTCGTTCATATAAAATCCTCCTTAATCTATCAGTCGATTGGTTCTTGTGTCTACCCGGCGACCGTAACGCAACGATTTGCGCAAATAACCGCTGGGGTCGTGTAAGAGCGCGTCCGAGGACGCAAATTGCCGGATCAGGCCCAGCGAGGTCAAAGCCTCGTCTACCTTTTCCGTCAATTCCAACAGGTCCGGCAAGGTCATAAACCACAGATCCACCTGATAGGCGATCACATCTACGCACGCCAGTTCCGTGCCTGTATTGGTGATCTCATAAAATGTGATCAGGTTACCTGCCGGTTTGCTCTCCGGAAATGCCATCTTAATGTCATAGGGAATGTCCGACTGTACGGATTTTAAGGTATCCCGGATCACTGCACGGTAGTTTTTCACTTGATCGCCTCCTGTATAGCCGTACCATAATGCTCTGCAATCACCGGCTGCATTTCCTGCATGCCGTTATACATAAAGAGCGCCGGCAAGCGGCCTTTCAACCTGCGAAATCCGTAGCCGGGTATATACGCAGTCCAAGGCTCATGCTTGCGCACTATACCCAGCTCACTGTCCAGCGGTGTACCCTTTTCGTCACCCACAGGTCCGGTTCCAAATTCCACATAGGCCGCATACTGCATATTGGTACGGCTGCCTGCGGTCACCCGATCACCGTCACGCTCGCAAAAGGCGGCGATGGACTCCCGCAGCAGTCCGGTGTCCTCCGGGCAGTTGCTGCGCTGACGGCCGGCCATATCCTCTGCGTCCTGCAACATCTGCCGCTCCAAGTTGTCCAGCAGATGATCTGCGGTGCGTTGCAGCGTCTTGGCATAGGCACCCAGCTTTTCGATCTCAATGTTCGTTTCCACCGGGTGCCCTCCTCTCTGTGGCATTCGCTGTCAACAACCGATAATGCAGGAACTGCTGTACGGTCTCCACCTCCAGCCAACCAATACCATCCGCCTGTACCAGGTCGCCGGGCCGCACGCCCACAGGGTCATACAACACGGCTTGATACCCGGCAGACAGCACCCGCCCCCGCTCCTCAATAGGGGCAGAAGCAGATACCGGCTGCCAGCACAAATACAAAACGGCAGGTGTAGCACTGTATGTGTTCTGCTCAAAGTCGTAGGCACTGTCTCTGATCGTCTGTGCGGAGAAAATCCGTGATTTTACAGTCCACGACTTAGGTGTTTTTGCTTTCACAGGTACGCACCTCCCTGTATCTGTTGTACGGCTGGAGCAGGTCGGCAATGGCTGTCTCCTGCTCCGCAGGGGTGGTATAGGTCTCGCTCATAGATACGCTGCCCTCCGTATAGGACGCACTCTTTACGCCATAATCCCGATCCTGTACAACGCCGTTCAGGTGCACAAAAGCCAGTTTGGCCAGTGTGGTGGCCGTTACCACCGGCGGCAGCTCTTGCGTGCCCAAATAGGTCAGGCAATCGTCCTCTGCCATATCCAAAAACAGCTGCAAATCCAGCTCTTCACCGGCGTGTGCGTACCAGGCCTCGCATATCTTGTCGTAACGCCCGGCAGCGGCCCGCAGCAGCCGCAGAGCCTTGTTTTTCATCTCATCAGTCAAACATATCACCCCGTAAGAAAAGGCGCCTTATTTGGCGCCCTTTTTTGTATCCTCTTTTTCTTGCAGCTGCCAACCGGCATTCAAATAAGCCGGCAGACAACTCCGATCAATGACCACTTGGGTCTTGCCCTGTACAACGGTTACCTTTTCCATTTGTACCTCCCCGGGCTTAGCCCTGCACCTTGACGATCATATTCTTGTCCAGCGTGGTCACGCCGTACAGAATATCAAAGGACACGGTGTCGATCTTGTGGGTGCTGTCGTAGTCAAAGACCACACGCACACCCAGACCGTCCGCAGAAGCCACATAGGCGTTCTTGTTACCCATCGGCAGATCCATAGGACGGGTCACCAGTGCCACGCCGTTGCGGTGGAACCCTACGGAAGTGGGCGCAGAGATCACAGTGGCATCCTTTCCAGACAGTGTAGCGTGCAAGGACTGGTCAATAGCCACCTCGGCCACCGCGCCGCTGGCAGCCGTAGCATCTGCGGCAAAATGGTACACATAGCCGTCCACAATAAAGCAGTCGCCCTTCTTCACGGTCGCAGAGGCTGCGGTCACGGAAGACAGCGCCACCTTGCTCTCACCGGCAGTACCACTTACCTTATAAGTCTTGGCAGTACCAACGGCATTGTCCAGATAACCGTAGGGATATGGTGCGTTCTGGCTCATGTAGGTGTCCATGGTGTACACCTTACCCAGTTCTGCGTCCCGCAGAGCGTTGCCGTCACCGGCATAGGACACCTTGGACAGGTTGTCGTCCGTAGCATACAGCACCTTGTGCGAGGGGTTCAGTACCAGGCGGCGGTTCTGAACCGGCACACCGGCGAAGTCCAAATAGCTGCCCACCTTGGCAATATCTTTAATGGGCTTGGTTGCGCTCTCTCCGGAAGCGGTCACGGTGCGACCGGCGCCCTCTACGGCAGTCGCCAATACATCTGCGTCCACCGCGCTGGCGATGGCGGTCATGGCCGGTTCGATCACCTGAGCAGAGAAGTCGCGCAGATCCAGGGACATTTCCTTAGAAGTGATCTGTACGGTCACATCACGCAGCCGGTCCATCTTCACGGGTACACCGCCCTCGTTCAGATCCTGGGGATCCACAGCGCCGGTAAAGTTCTTGGCCACAAACTTGCTGGGACGGCGTGCGGTAACTGTGTCGCCAACCTTCACAAATTCGTTCTCATAGTCCCGGTGCACCAGGTTAGCCATCACCAGGTTGTTTTTCAGTACCATCAGTGCCTCATTGGCAATGACATTGGGTGTTAAAATCGTATTCGGCATTTCTTATTCCTCCTATTAGCCGTTATTTTTTCTCCACGCCTCATAGGCGCGGAAGTCTGTGGGCGGTACATTGTCGCCCGCTGCTTCCTTACCCGCCGGCGGCAAGTCCTTGCCCCGCAGGTTGGCGGTTGTGGCGGCCTGTACTGCCTCTTGAAATGCGGCGTCAAAAATCTCCAGGTTCTTTTGCGAGGCAGTGGCGTCATTCCCGGTCAGGATTGCAGCAAACTGCACAGGCAGCTTACGCTGGAGCAGCTCAGCCGCAACAGCCGTTTCCAGCTGCTTCTTGGCAAAGGCTGCCTTTTC
>ERZ1034952.2193-NODE-2193-length-14757-cov-4.048973_pt1 | contig 14757 bp, 12 predicted proteins | sample MGYA00520625_ERZ1034952 | MGnify/ENA primary metagenome ERZ1034952 (study PRJEB33766, sample SAMN09781773) | gut metagenome | biome: gut microbiome | host: Homo sapiens | place: Madagascar | study: EMG produced TPA metagenomics assembly of the PRJNA485056 data... | reverse complement strand
GGCGGGGACGATCACCGTTCCGCCGTGCGCGAACTCGATGGGAACGCTGCCGCGCAGAAGCCGCACGCCGCGCACAACGCGCTCGGGCTCGAAGCGGCCGAGCCAATCCTTGCGGCTCTCCTTCGCCCACGCCGCCCACAACGGCGTGAAGCGCAGATCGTCGTCGGCGTACACCGCATCGAGAAACTCACGCGCGGAAGACGTCGTCTCCGCGTGCGCTGCGTACTCTGCTCGCACCTTGCCGCCGAGCGTTGCAAGCATCATCAGTTCACGTCCCGGCTTCCCCATTTCGTTCAGCTGATCTTTCAGCTCGTTGAATTCCACCGCACATCACCTCTATCGGCTCTGCGACAGACCCGTTACAGCGACAGGTCCCAGTCGCAAACTCCTCGTTTCGCTGAGGCACATGGTACGCCCAAACCAGAGGAAAGCCCCGACGCTCCAGGCTCACGAAAAAGCCGAAAAACCGGCACCGCCCGTTACAGCGACGGGTCGCCGCGCACCTACACGTTGAACTTGAAGTGCATGACGTCGCCGTCCTGCACCACGTACTCCTTGCCTTCCTGGCGCAGCTTGCCCGCATCGCGGCAGCCCTTCTCGCCGCCGAGCGCCACATAGTCCTCGAACGACGCCGTCTCGGCCTTGATGAAACCGCGCTCGAAGTCGGAGTGGATCACGCCCGCTGCCTGAGGCGCTTTCGCGCCGATGGGGATCGTCCACGCACGCGACTCGGTCTCGCCGCTCGTGAAGTAGCTCTGAAGGCCGAGCAGCTTGTACGCCTCGCGCACGAGACGCGCCAGACCGCTCTCCTCAAGACCGATCGCCTCGAGGTACTCCTTCGCCTCGTCGGGATCGAGTTCGGCGAGGTCGGCCTCCACCTGCGCGCAGATCGGCACGGGCGCGCACCCGTCGATCTCGGGCAGCTCGGCAGTCAGCTGATCCTCGTCGACGTTCGCAATGTAGAGCATCGGCTTCATCGTGAGCAGATGCAGCTCGTAGATCGCCTCGACCTCATCGTCGGTCAGCTCGAGCGTGCGAGCGCGATGCCCCTCGTTGAGGCCCGTGAGCACCTTCTTGGCCGCCTCGAGCTTGGCAGCGCCCGCCTTGTCGCGCTTGGCCTCCTTCTCGAGGCGCGGAATCGCCTTCTCGATGGTGGCCATGTCGGCGAGAATGAGCTCGGTCTTGATCGTCTCCACGTCGCTCTGCGGATCGACCTTACCCGCCACGTGCACGACGTCGGGGTCGCTGAAGAAGCGCACGACCTCGCAAATAGCGTCGGTCTCGCGGATGTTCGCGAGGAACTGGTTGCCGAGGCCCTCGCCCTGCGACGCACCCGCCACGAGACCGGCGATGTCGACGAACTCCACCGTGGCCGGCACGATCTTCGCGGGATTGTCGATCTTCGCAAGCGCGTCGAGGCGCGCGTCGGGCACGGGCACGATGCCCACATTGGGCTCGATGGTTGCGAAGGGGTAGTTGGCGGCCAGCCCGCCCTTGTTGGTGAGGGCCGTGAACAGCGTGGACTTGCCCACGTTGGGCAGACCGACGATACCGATAGAAAGCGACATGGGAACTTCTTTCCAGGGAGCGCGGCTTCAGCGCGCGGCTCCCGTTCTGACGACAGCGTATTGATCTATGATAGCAGCCCGCCGCGCACCCCGCATGAAAAGAGCCCGCAGCAGGCGGGCTCTCTCAATAGGCGGCGAAGCAGCAGCACCGCTTATCCGCTACAGCGTGATGATGCCGAGCGACTGCGCCACGTAGGCGACGAGGATCAGCACAATGCACACGGGCGCGATGTACTTGATCATGACCGTCCACGCTTTCTCGGCGCGGAAGCTGGCGCTGATCTTCACCTCGTCGATGATGGCCTTCGGCTTGATGATCCAGCCCACGAAGACGCACGTCATGATGGCGGCGATCGGCATCATGACCGAGTTGGACAGGAAGTCGAGGAAGTCGAGAATCGACGTGCCCTCGCCGAGCGGCTGGATGAACGACAGCCCGCTGTACCCGAAGTTGACGATCATGCCGACCACCGTGGTGAACACGATGACGATGGCGAGCGCCTTGTTGCGCGACATATGCGCACCGTCGGAAATGATCGCCGTGCACGTCTCCACAAGCGAGATGGAGCTCGTGAGCGCGGCAAAGATCACGAGGATGAAGAACACGCAGCCGATGATACCACCCGCGTCCCCCATGCTGTTGAACACCTGCGGCAGAATGATGAACATGAGCGAGGGGCCTGCGTTCTGCGCCACCGCGTCGCCCGAGCCGAGCGCCGCGAAAGTGGACGGAATGATCATGAAGCCCGCGAGCAGCGAAATGCCGAACGTGGTGCCCGCGATCTGCACGACGCTCGAGGTGAGCTTCTCCTTCTTGTCGAGGTAAGAGCCGTAGGTCACCATGATGCCCATGGCGAGCGACAGCGTGAAGAACGTCTGGCCGAGCGCCGAGATGACAAGCTCAGGCGAGAACTTGCTCACGTCGGGAATGAGGTAGAAGGCAAGGCCCTCGATGGCGCCAGGAAGCGTCAGCGAGTAGATGGCGAGCACCGCCGACACCACGATGAGCGCCGGCATCATGACGAGGTCCGCCTTCTCGATGCCCTTGTTCACGCCCATGGCAACCACAAGGTACGTGATGGCCATGAACACGAGCATGAAGATGGTGCTGCTCACGCCGTCGGCCATGAAGTTGGAGAAGTACGCGCCGCCGTCGGCGAGCGTCGCCGGGCCGTCGGTGATGTACGCCGTCATGTACTTGGTGGTCCAACCGCCGATAACGCAGTAGTACGGCACGATGATGAACGGCACCGCCGACATGAACACGCCGATAAACGCGAACTTTTTGCCGAACGCCTTGAAGGCGCCGATGGAGCTCAGGCCCGTCTTGCGGCCGAGCGCCGTCTCAAGCAGCAGCAACGAGATGCCGATCGTGAACACGAACACAAGGTACATGAACAGGAACGTGCCGCCGCCGTACTTCGCCGCGAGATACGGGAAGCGCCACATGCTGCCCAGACCGACCGCCGACGCGGCCGCCGCGAGCACGAAGGCGAGCTTACCCGACCACGATGCGCGGCCTTCGGTAGATGCCATGATGATTATCCCCTTTCATCGGGCCGATGCTGCACCGATGCGCAGACCCCCGTTTTCAGTCAATCTTTGTGATTATAGCCCTTTACCCTGCAACGTGCGAGGTAATTCGTGAAACGGGGACAGCGGTTGTTTGCGTGCGAAGGGGAAGAAAGCGCGAAGGCGGCGCATGGCGCGGGCGTTCGGGACCACACGGCAACGCCGTCCACGACGCGAGAAGAGCGAAGGCGGATCACCTGCGCCGCGAGAAGCGCGAAAGCCCCTACCCCAGCCCGACCAGCAGGCCCACGCCATGCACGATGAACGCCACGACCCAGGCCACCGCCAGCTGGAAGAGCGCCACGCCCACGGCCCACTTGCCGCCGAGCTCGCGCTTGACCGAGGCGAGCGCCGCGATGCAGGGCGTGTACAGCAGGCAGAACACAAGCAGGCTGAGCGCCGCGAGCGGCGAGAGCACTGCCGTGAGCGCCGCCGTGCCGCCGAACAGCACCGAGAGCGTGGACACGACGCTCTCCTTCGCCATGACACCCGAGATGAGCGCCGTGGAGATGCGCCAGTCGCCGAAACCGAGCGGCGCGAACACGGGCGCGATGAGGCCCGCCACCACCGCAAGCATGCTCGTTTGCGAGTCTGCCACCACGTTGAGCGAGAAATCGAACGTCTGCAGGAACCAGATGACGATCGTCGCCACGAAGATCACCGTGAAAGCGCGCTGCATGAAGTCGGCGGCCTTCTCCCACAGCAGGCGGCCGACGTTTTTGGCGCCCGGCATGCGGTAGTTCGGCAGCTCCATGACGAACGGCACGGCCTCGCCCGCAAACAAGCTCTTCCGCAGCAGCAGCGCCACGAGGATGCCCACGAGAATGCCGCCGAAGTACAGCCCCACCATCACGAGCGCGCCGTTTTCGGGGAAGAACGCCGCCGTGAGGAACGCGTAGATGGGCAGCTTCGCCGAGCAGCTCATGTACGGCGTGAGCAGCACCGTCATCTTGCGGTCGCGCTCGGAGGGCAGCGTGCGCGACGCCATCACGCTCGGCACCGTGCAGCCGAAGCCGATGAGCATCGGCACGATGGAGCGTCCCGACAGGCCGATCTTGCGCAGCAGCTTGTCCATGACGAACGCCACGCGCGCCATGTAGCCCGAGTCCTCGAGCAGCGACAGGAAGAAGAACAGCACCACGATGATGGGCACGAACGACACCACGCTGCCCACGCCGTTGAAGATGCCGTCGATGACGAGCGACTGCAGCACCTCGTTCACCTGGCCGGCCGCCATGAGGCTCGCCACCGCATCGGAAAGCCAGCCGATGCCCTCGTCGAGCAGCTCCTGCAGCCATGCGCCGATCACGTTGAACGTGAGCCAGAACACCACCGCCATGATGGCGATGAACGCCGGAATAGCCGTGAAGCGTCCCGTGAGGATGCGGTCGGCCGCCTGGCTGCGCTTGTGCTCGCGGCTCTCGCGCGGCTTGACCACGGTCTGCGCGCAGATGCGGTTGATGAAGCTGAAGCGCATCTCGGCAACGGCGGCGGCGCGGTCAAGGCCGCGCTCGGTCTCCATCTGCACGATGATGTGCTCGAGCATCTCCTTCTCGTTCTGGTCGAGATCGAGCGCGTCGAGCACGAGCTCATCGCCCTCGGCGAGCTTGCTCGCGGCGAAGCGCACCGGGATGCCTGCACGCGCGGCGTGGTCCTCGATGAGGTGCATGATGCTGTGGAGGCAGCGGTGCACGGCGCCGCCGTGGTCCTCGGGGCTGCAGAAGTCCTGGCGCACGGGGCTCTCCTGGAACTTCGCCACATGCAGGGCATGATCGATGAGCTCGGGAACGCCCTCGGCCTTCGACGCCACGATGGGCACCACGGGGATGCCGAGCAGCTCCTCCATCTCGTTGACGCGGACGGAGCCGCCGTTGCCCGTGACCTCGTCCATCATGTTGAGGGCGAGCACCATCGGAATGCCGAGCTCCATGAGCTGCATGGTGAGGTAGAGGTTGCGCTCGATGTTGGTGGCGTCCACGATGTTGATGATGCCGCGCGGGTGCTCGTCGAGCAGAAACGCACGCGTGACGATCTCCTCGCTCGTGTAGGGCGACATCGAGTAGATGCCGGGTAGATCGGTCACGAGCGTATCGGGATGACCCTTGATCGCGCCGTCCTTGCGGTCGACCGTGACGCCGGGGAAATTGCCCACATGCTGGTTCGCGCCCGTAAGCTGGTTGAAGAGCGTCGTCTTGCCGCAGTTCTGGTTGCCGGCGAGCGCGAAGGTGACGACCTCGCCTTCGGGAAGCGGGTGCTCGGTGGCCTTGTCGTGGAATCGCTTGCCGCTCTCGCCGAGGCCGGGGTGGGTGAGCGGCTCGACCGCGCGGTGCTCGATGCGCGCAGGGCGCTCGCCGTCGCGCACGTCGCACACCTCGATCCGCGCTGCGTCGTCGAGGCGCAGCGTGAGCTCGTAGCCGTGGATGCGCAGCTCCACAGGATCGCCCATCGGCGCATGCTTCACCATCGTCACATCGGCTTCGGGGATGATGCCCATGTCGAGGAAGTGCTGGCGCAGCGCGCCTTCACCCCCCACCGACACCACAGTGGCCGTCTTGCCGATCGGTAGGTCTTTGAGCGTCGTCAACGCGTTCTCCTTGCGTAATCGCCAACCATCAACGTCGTGCACCCGCATCGAACCCCGCTGCGCAGCCCGACGGAATCGTTCGTCGTCGCACACAGCCTCGATCCAGGCGCAGCGCCTCATTTGTTTTCCGCGTCATACTATAGGGCTTTTCGAAAAAGATGCGCGCTTTTTTCGATTCCGTACACACACCCTGAAGAAGAACTTAGCGCCTATCGTCGTCTACGCAAGCAAAAGACAACAGTCATCTTGATCATACTCAGCTCGCAACACTTGGGTAACGAGTCAATACAACCGAAACGAATAGAGCTATATGAGCACGACAGCATGACCAGCGTTTACAATGTCAACTATCCGTCCGAGAGGGAGAAACATGGGCGCGTACGAATATACCAGCATAAAACTCGACGAGAATTTCTACGAAGAGGTCTTAGTTGAGTATTTCGAAGACGAATTGGACTACATTCACCTTTACGGCCCAAACGTCACACGAACAAGTGCCGAATACCGCGATGTCTTCCTGCCAGAAGTGCTCCCACGCGCTCTGACGAAAATCAACCCCAATCTTCCACGTCAGGCGATAGACGAAGCGATTCTCAAGATCAGCAACGTAGAAGGCGGATCTCTCGAGCAACGAAACGAGCGATTTTCCGACCTCGTTCAATCTGGTGTTGAAGTTCGTTTTTTCGACGGCAAAGAAGAACGCAACGAGATCGTTTACCTCGTCGATTACGACAATCCTGAAAACAACGTATTCCACATAGTCAATCAGTGGACATTCATAGAATATGAGAACAAGCGCCCTGACCTCATCGTGTTTGTAAACGGAATCCCACTGGTCATCTTCGAGCTGAAGTCCCCTTCGCGCGAAGAAACCAATGCCTCGGAGGCTTTTCTGCAGCTCAGAAATTACATGAAAGCTATACCCTCCCTGTTCGTCCCGAATGCGTTCTGTGTCATGAGCGACATGGCAGAAACACGCGTGGGCACCATCACTGCAGGCGAAGACAGATATAGCACGTGGAAGAGCGCCGACGGCGATTACTCAAACACGCAGAGCGCCAACTGGAGAACAATGCTCGACGGCATGTTCAGAAAAGACCGCTTAATCGACATCCTGCATAACTTTATCTGCTTTAACGATTCCGCAGACAAAACCGTGAAGATTCTCGCAGGCTACCACCAGTATTTCGGTGTGCACAAAGCTGCCGACCGCGCCGTTGAAGCCTTGAAGGGCAGCGGCAAGATCGGAGTGTTCTGGCATACACAGGGCTCGGGGAAGTCGCTCTCAATGGTGTTTCTCGCCCATCTGCTGCAAACGCGCATCGAATGTCCCACCATCGTGATCATCACTGATAGAAACGACCTCGATGACCAGCTGTACGGACAGTTCAGCCGTTGCAAAGACTTCCTGCGCCAAACGCCCGTTCAGGCGAAGAGCCGCGAGAACCTCAAGGAACTGCTTTCCGGCAGAGACGCCAACGGCATCCTCTTCACCACCATGCAAAAGTTCGAAGGCGGAGACGAGCCCTTGTGCATCAGAAGCAACGTCGTCGTCATGATTGACGAGGCCCACCGAGGACAGTACGGACTCACTGAGACCATCAACCCCGACGGCTCCGTCTCCATCGGGGCAGCCAAGCTCATCCGCGATGCCCTACCGAATGCCTCGTACATCGGCTTCACGGGAACGCCCATCGAACTGGACGGACGCAACACCCAAGAAGTGTTCGGCGACTATATTGACGTGTACGACATGACGCAAGCAGTGGAAGACCGGGCGACGGTTCCCGTGTACTACGAGAATCGCGTCGTGGCGCTCCACCTTGACGAGGACGTGTTGGAAGAACTGGACAGCGCATACAGCGAATTCGCCGAAGACCACGACGAAGACTCAGTCAAAAAGAGCAAGCAGCGCATGGCAGGTCTCGACAGCATCCTGGGTGCGCCAGAGACCATAGACGCGCTGTGCCGTGACATCGTGAGGCATTACGAAGACAATCGCGAAGACATCCTCACGGGCAAAGCGATGATCGTCGCATACTCGCGACCCGTCGCCATGAAGATCTACTACAGACTTCTGGAAATTCGACCTGCCTGGAAAGAAAAAATCGGCGTTGTCATGACGACCGACAACAAAGACCCCGAAGAGTGGTTCGAAGTCGTCGGCGGCAAAGACCACAAGAAGAACCTCGAGCGAAAGTTCAAAAACAGCGACGACCCCATGAAGATCGCCATCGTCGTTGACATGTGGCTCACCGGGTTCGATGTTCCCTCGCTTTCTACGATGTACATGTTCAAGCCCCTGAAGGGCCACAACCTCATGCAAACCATCGCGCGCGTCAATCGCGTATACAAAGACAAAGAGGGCGGACTCATCGTTGACTACATCGGCATTGCAGGCGCCCTCAAGCGCGCGATGAAGGCGTACACGAACCGAGACCGCAAGAAATACGGCAACATGGACATTGCCCAGACGGCTTATCCGAAGTTCCTGGAGAAGCTCGACGTATGCCGCGATCTGCTTTACGGGTTCGAGTACCGCAGCCGCATTTCCACAACCGACAAGGTAGAGATAGCTTCCCGCATCTCCGAAGGCACCGATTGGCTGCTCGGTCCAACACGCGAGAGAACCCGAGACGAGTTTCTAAAGCAAGCACAGCTGCTCGCTCAAGCGGAGAGCCTCTGCAAAAGCCTCGTGGAGGAGAAAGACCAGCACGAAGCGGCGTTCATCGGCGTACTCCGCGTGCAAGTGATGCGCATCCTGGGAAAAACAGGCGGCGGTGGCGGCGGCATGACCTATGCGGAGTTCAACAAGCGCATCGCCGCGATTCTCGAACAGTCTGTGCAATCGGATGGTGTCATCAACATCTTCGACCGCGACAACAACGTCGAGATTTCACTGTTTGACGAGTCATTCCTCGAGGAAATCCAGCGTATGAAGGAGAAAAACATCGCACTGGAAACCCTCAAGCGGCTCATTAAGGAACAGGTCAGGCAATACCAGCAGTCAAGCGTGGTCAAAGCCGAGAAGTTTTCCGAAATGCTCCAGCAGTCTGTCAACCGCTATCTGAACGGCATGCTTTCGAACGCCGAGGTCATCGAAGAACTGCTGAACATGGCAAGGGAGATGATGAAGGAGCGCGAAGAGGGCAAAGAACTCGGGCTCAACGAGGAAGAGTTGGCGTTCTACGATGCGCTCACCAAACCGCAGGCGGTGAAGGATTTCTACACCAACGACCAACTTGTCGCCATCACGCACGAGCTAACGGAAACATTGCGGAAGAACTCAACGATCGACTGGCAGCGCAAGACAAGCGCCCGCGCAGGCATGAAACGCGCGATTAAGCGGTTGTTGAAGAAATACAAGTATCCGCCCGACGGGCAAGAAGAAGCATTGAAAACAGTAATGGCGCAATGTGAACTTTGGGCAGACACGACAACAGAGGAGTAAGGAACCGTGGCGCGAAAGAAGAATACGGACAACACGGCAGAAATCGGCTTCGAAAAACAGATTTGGAAAGCCGCGGATAATCTGCGTGGCAATATTGATGCATCCGAGTACAAAAGCGTGGTGCTGGGACTCATCTTCCTTAAGTACATCTCCGACAAGTTCAATGCTCGCTACCAAGAACTCGTTGAAGAGGGCGAAGGCTTCGAGGAAGATCGCGACGAGTATACCTACATCAATACCTTCTGGGTACCGCGCGAAGCGCGCTGGGATGTTATCGCGACGGCAGCCCATACGCCTGAAATTGGCAAGGTCATCGACAATGCCATGCGCCTGATCGAAGCAGAAAATGACAAGCTCAAAGGTATCCTGCCTAAAAACTTCGCACGCCAGGAACTGGACAAGCGGCGGCTGGGCGAGGTAGTGGACCTCTTCACCAACGTGCAAATGGCGGAGAAAGGCGACACGCGCGATATCCTTGGGCGCACGTACGAATACTGTCTCGCCAAATTCGCAGAGGCCGAGGGCAAGAACGCAGGAGAGTTCTACACGCCCGCTTGTATTGTGCGCACGCTGGTCGAGATAATCCAACCCTACCACGGGCGTGTGTACGATCCCTGTTGCGGGTCGGGCGGCATGTTCGTACAATCAGCAGAATTCGTCCGTCGCCATCAGGGTAACATCAACGACTTGTCCATTTTCGGTCAGGAGAGTAACCCCACCACGTGGAAGATGGCAATGATGAACCTCGCCATCCGAGGCATCGATGCCGATCTGGGTCCTTCCAATGCTGACACGTTCTTCAACGACCTGCATAAGGACAAGCGCTTCGATTTCATCCTCGCCAACCCGCCGTTCAACGCGTCGGACTGGGGTGGCGACCAGTTGACGGAAGATCCCCGGTGGGATTTCGGAACACCTCCTGCGGGCAACGCCAACTTCGCTTGGATGCAGCACATGACCCACCACCTCGCCGAAGGCGGTCATATGGGCATGGTGCTCGCCAACGGATCGCTTTCCTCTCAGCAGAACGGCGAGGGCAACATCCGCCGCGCCATCGTCGATACTGGTCTTGTCGAGGGTATCGTCGCCATGCCTGACAAACTTTTCTACAGCACCGGCATTCCTGTCTGTCTGTGGATAATTAACAAAAAACCCAATCGAGAGAAGAAGACCCTCTTCATCGACGCCCGCGAGATGGGCACGATGGTGAGCCGCCGCCTTCGCGAGTTCACTGCCGAAGACATCGCGAAAGTTGCAGGAGCATTTGAAGCATTCCGCAAAGGAGAGCTTGAAGAGGAGAAGGGCTTCTGCGCCGCTGCCAGCATTGAGGATATAGCCAAGCAAGACTACATCCTCACGCCAGGGCGCTACGTGGGCATCAAGGAAGAAGAGGGCGACGGCGAGCCGTTCGAGGAAAAGATGGCGCGCTTGACCAGCGAGCTGAAGAAGTGTTTCGAAGAGTCTGACCGCCTGCAAGAGCAGATCAAGAAGAACCTGGAGGCGATCGGATATGGGATGTAGAATCGCAATTGGTGAGATCTGCAAGTTCTATCGAGGTGCTAGCGTCCCTCGCGCTCGAATGCATGACAAAGGCGACTATCTGTATATCCATTATGGTGATCTCTACAAAGGTTTCGAGCTGAGAATCGATGTTGAACGACCCCAGAAACGCATCCCCTATATACTCGAAACGGAGAAGATTAAACCCGAGCAGTTCCTCCAAGACCACGACATCGTCTATGTGCTAACTTCAGAAACCGTAGACGACCTTGGTCATTCCTTTCTTTTCGAAAATCCAAGAGAATTGCCTGCCGTTGCTGGAACGGAGACGACAATAGTCCGTGTGACCAAACAAGATGTCGTGATTCCAGCATATCTGAACTACCTGTTCCAATCTCGACGTTTTCATGCGATGTTGCATCAATATACCCGCGGGATGAAGGTGTTCCGCATCCATCCAAGTGACTTGGCACGAATAGAAATCAATGTCCCATCCATCAATTATCAGCAGAAGATCGTTGCGGTTCTCGATGCGCTTTTCGAAAAGCAGTTACTTAACCAACGCATAAATGATTATTTGGTCGCTTAAGACATCTCGGCATTAAGCACGTTGCCCCGCGCGGTCATCGCCAGGTCATATTGCTTGCTGTTTGGTAATTCGGTGACACGATAGCTGTGATCAACGAGATTGAACTCATATACGTATTCCGGCACGGCGACAATAATTCGCTCGAATGAGTTCTTGTAGCCAGCTGAAGCTCGCTCAAATTCAATCAGAGCAGATTTTAACATCGTCTCATTTGCAAGGATGTCGGACATGATGAATAGATGATTGTGCTTGAAAAGTTTGTATCCACCCTTATTAAGTAATTCAAGCTTCGCCTTATGGCTTTTATTAATCAGCGAGAAGCTATCGTGCCCTGTTGGGTGCAAACAAACATACTTGTCTACCTTTGCACCAAGCTGAGAGAGTCTTTCTTCGATGTTTCTTCGCTTCTCGGAATTCTCTTCGATGCAGAGTCTCAGATATAAAGCATCGATCTTTTTGCTTCCTTCTGGTAACGACCAGGTAACCTCAACACCTAAATCGCTAATCGCATCCACTAGATCGGGCTTGTCATCCAGAGTTAGTTCTGAATAGTCGGCTGGTTTTAGCCATTGCAAGACAACCCGAGCATACTCTTCCCAGATATCGCTTTTCATATGAGACGGCAGCACACCATGATATAAGTCTATGTTGGTTAAATCGGTCATCCAGATATCTCTACCATTCCTACGTCTATCTCGCCTGACATTAACTTGGGAAGCAGCACATCCCGAAGTTCTGATAGTTTTTTCGATTCAATCTTGGAAGAAACCAACCTTTCGATCAGGGGGTCGAACAGTCTTCCTAGCTCAAGCATTCTGCTCGCATTTGGTATATACACTTCAGATTCTGCCAATGCCGAACGCTTAATATGCCCCATTGTTGTAGCGCGATCCTTTGCAAGGGCAATGAATTTGCGCATGTGATAGTTAGTCCATAGGTAGTAAAACAAAGGACTATATTTCTCCGATGAAACCTTGAATAGATGCTGGTTCAGACCAGCGTTGCCGCCAGCCCAGAAGTCTAGGAGCAACGTTCCGGACCAGGAGAAAATCAAATCCCCATCATGCACTTGCACGGACTCATCGATGTCGCTTCTGCATCTTTCTGCATCCGCCGCGCATTGACCTTGTCCAAGCTCTTTAATCTTCAGCACCGGTAACCCAGGGTCCGTACCTTTGGGTCTAAACTTTTGCATTGCCAACCCGTTTTTGTAGTCAGCGATGTCAAGCAAAGATGCTCGGCTCCACGAATCGTCAATTGCCTCGAGAATTTCATGCTTGAAAAGCGCTTCGATAGTCTCAGCCAAATAATCATTTATGCGCCGATTGGTCGCAATAAGCTTACGCATTGGATTGAGGATGCGCGATATCGACAGTTGCGTTTCTTGGTCAAAATCCACTGCCCGATAATCCATGATTGCGTTTTTGTCGCCACGGGGCATTTTCGTACCTTTCGACGTAGCAACAACGTAGTCGAAAAACGAGTCGCCGGACAGTAACCAATACAGATAGTCGGGCAAACACGCCCTCGGTTCGAACACGAGAATGTCGTTTGAGCAGCAACCATCACAATCGGCCTGCCAAATCTTCTTGAAATATGGCCTAATGTTCGAGACCAGTGTGTCGCCTTTGCAAAACCTGCGTGCCTTGCCTCCTGCTGGAGCAGATGAAGAAAAGATCGCCTCACCTCGGTTGGGCATCATAGTTTCTGTGGAAATGTATCTGCTTGGATCTACAGGCACACTCTCGATTCGGTATCCGCATATTTCCCCAAGCTGTATTTCCTTCATTCCAGATACTTCCTATGCGATGCTTTGACATTGCTCTGATTCACCAAGGCGTAGTGCATGGTGGTATCTATTCTCGCATGTCCCAGCAGCTTCTGCACCTGTTCTATCGGCATTCCCTTGTCGATGGCATGGGTGGCGAGCGTGCGGCGGAACTTGTGCGGATGCACGCGAGATATTCCGCAAGCAAGTCCGAGTTCGCGCAGACGAGACTCCACGCCACTAATCCCAAGACGCTCGGCATTCTTGTCGAGCGACACGAAAAGCGCTGGGTTGCTGTCTGTCCTGCTATCGAGATAAGCCCGAAGATGCAGCTTCGCACGCGCATCGAAGTACACGGGACGCTGCTTGTTGCCTTTTCCCGTAACGATGCATTCGCGTTCCTGCAGATTAACGTCAGAAATGTCCAGACGGACAAGCTCCCCAACACGCATTCCCGTCGAGGCGAGCATGTCCACAAGCGCTAAATCCCGTGCAGTGGAGCATCGGTCGCGAAGAGCCTCCAGCTCTTCGTCGCTTAGCACCGATTTTGCAACTGTTGCCGTCTTCACGCGTCGTATGCGTCTAACTGGGCTTTTTACGATGTAGTCCTCATCTTCGAGCCAAGAAAAAAGCTTGAGAGGATACGGCGGATGTTATCGATAGTTACTTTTCCAGCATTGCGTGTAGCTTCGTAATTGCTGAGGTAGCGCCGCAGATCGTCGCTTTCGATTTGCGTGAAGGGCTTGGCCACCTGTCCCATCATGTGGGTGATAGTGCTCTCGTAATACGCAATCGTTCTCGCCGAGCAACCCTCAACTTCCTTTGCTGTGAGAAAGAGCGGGAGCAATTCCGCATCGGAACAATGTCGTGGAGCCAAGGCGCTTCTCAGCACTTCGCAGAGTGTCTTTAACTGATCACAAGATAGCAGTGGCTGCATATGAGCTAAAACGTTGTTGATGACTGCTTCCACGACGGTTCCTTTCTCACGGGGACGATGGAAACATTGTTTCCCGTGATGCTTGCAGAGAGATGGAGATCTTTTTTATCAACGAAAGTGTTGCAATTGATTCTCTTTCTTTGCATATCGTAAGACGATATAATTCTTTTGTCTTACAGATTGGAGGTATACTATGAGTTCAGTCACGGTAAGGGTCGATGAGCGGACCAAGCGCGAAGCGAGTGAGATAGTTGAGGATTTCGGCTTCGATCTTTCTTCGGTAACCAGGGCGTTTTACCGTCAGATTGTACGTGAGCGACGCATCCCCCTTACACTTTCCTATCCTGAGCCAAACGAGGAAAGTCTCAAGAGCATCCGAGACGCTGAAGAAATGCTTGCTTCTGGAGGGCGCGGCTACAAAACCGCCCATGAAATGCTCGATGCTGCCCTGAGGAGCTAGTTGATGGGTCGCCTCGAGCCTGATTTCACCCCGTCGTTTTCTCGAGATGTGAAGCGACTAAGCAAACGCCATATCAATCTTGCTCCTTTGGAAAACGTCATCGAGCTTGTCTGCAGAAACGACGCCAAATCCTTGGAGGAGCTGAGACGCAGGCACAACATGCACGCGCTCAAAGGTAGCTGGTTGGGTGCCCATGAGTGCGATGTCGCCAATGCGGGCGATTGGCTGCTTATCTGGCGTTCAAACGGCAAGCTCGCCGTCTTCCAAAGAACGGGCTCCCACGACGATCTGTTCCGCTAGACGAAGAGCTGAACGCCAAGATGCAGAT
>ERZ1034952.2191-NODE-2191-length-14761-cov-62.931049_pt1 | contig 14761 bp, 8 predicted proteins | sample MGYA00520625_ERZ1034952 | MGnify/ENA primary metagenome ERZ1034952 (study PRJEB33766, sample SAMN09781773) | gut metagenome | biome: gut microbiome | host: Homo sapiens | place: Madagascar | study: EMG produced TPA metagenomics assembly of the PRJNA485056 data... | reverse complement strand
CCTCTTCCTTCCACTCATCAGAATAGCCATTGCCATCGAAGCGGATAGGCTTGCAGGTCTTGATATCCTCTCTTACGATGTCGATGATAGCCGAAGTCTGGTCCTCGCCCTTGGCTATCAAGGCATCCACACGAGCCTTGAAGTCTTCGAGCGCCTCAGCTACGGCTGCATTCAATACGATGAGAGAAGATGCACAGTTAGCCTCTGAACCTACGGCACGGAACTCGAAACGGTTGCCGGTGAAGGCGAATGGAGAGGTACGGTTGCGGTCGGTGTTATCAATCATCAGCTCTGGAATCTCAGGGATATCCAGCTCCATACCCTTCTTGCCGGCAAGGGCGAAGAGTTCTTCCTTATCAGCCTTCTCGATATGGTCGAGCAAATCGGTGAGCTGCTTGCCCAGGAATGAAGAGATGATGGCTGGAGGTGCCTCGTTGGCTCCCAGACGATGCGCATTGGTAGCACTCATGATAGAAGCCTTCAACAGTCCGTTGTGCTTATAGACACCCATCAGGGTCTCTACGATGAAGACTACGAAGCGGAGGTTATCCTCTGGAGTCTTGCCTGCAGCATGCAGCAATACGCCGGTATCGGTGCAGAGGCTCCAGTTGTTGTGCTTACCCGAACCGTTGACACCGGCAAATGGCTTCTCGTGTAAAAGCACACGGAAACCGTGCTTGTGTGCCACACGCTTCATCAAACTCATGAGGAGCATGTTGTGGTCAACGGCAAGATTGCACTCCTCATAGATAGGTGCCAACTCAAACTGGTTTGGAGCCACCTCATTATGGCGGGTCTTGCAAGGGATGCCGAGTTCGAGTGCCTGGATTTCCAGATCCTTCATGAAAGCCTGCACACGCTCAGGGATGGTTCCGAAATAATGGTCGTCCATCTGCTGGTTCTTTGCTGAGTCGTGTCCCATCAGGGTACGACCCGTGAGCATCAGGTCGGGACGTGCCGAATAGAGGCTTTCATCTACCAGGAAGTACTCCTGCTCCCAACCGAGATTGGTCTGCACTTTCTTTACCTGTGGGTAGAAATAGTGGCACACCTCGGTAGCCGCCTCGCTCAAGGTATGGAGCGAGCGGAGCAATGGAGCCTTGTAGTCCAAAGCCTCACCGGTATAAGAAATAAAGATGGTAGGGATACAGAGGGTATCATCGATGATGAACACAGGCGATGTTGGATCCCATGCAGAATAGCCACGAGCCTCGAAGGTGTTGCGGATACCACCATTAGGGAACGAACTGGCATCAGGCTCCTGCTGCACCAGCAACTTGCCAGAGAACTCCTCAATCATACCACCCTTTCCGTCGTGCTCCACAAAGGCATCGTGCTTCTCGGCAGTGCCCTCGGTCAATGGCTGGAACCAGTGCGTATAATGCGTTACCCCGTTTTCCTCAGCCCAGAGCTTCATGCCGGCAGCCACGGCATCAGCGATGGAACGGTCCAGACGAGTACCATTATCTATCACATCGATGAGTTTCTCGTACACATCAGATGGCAGATACTTGTACATCTTCTGGCGGTTGAATACATACTTGGCGAAGTACTCCGAAGGGCGCACCTTGGGAGTCTTCACCTCTACAGGTCTTTTCTTAAAGGCCTCGGCTACAACCTCAAATCTCAAATTAGCCATTCTTCTTTTATTATTTTTATAAGTTTGCGGGTGCAAAGTTACGAAATAATTGGCTAACTGCTACCATCTTGGACGTTTTTTTATGCATAATTCAAACTTTTCCGTCCTTTTTCATACAATATGTTGGTATCCGAGGGGGAAATACGCATTTACAGGCTGCAAAAACGCTCGATAAACTTCTTGCGGAAGAAGCGGCCCACCTTTACATAATCGATGTTGTCGAACGGTGGATAGAAATGGCAGACATTGTCGACCACCTCTATCAGATAGTCCATATTGATGATGTACTTCTGGTTGACCTGCACAAACTGCTTGTCGAGACCAGCCAGCGACTCGCTCTTTACATTGCGCTTCAGGCGGACAGGAGCAGGAACACCTGCCACCACAACCTCCCAGCAGCGACCTTCGTGATTATACTTGAATACACCGATGTCTCGCTTGTCAACCAGCTTGAAGTCTGCACCGTTGGTATAGAGCAGGAACTTGTCATCCTTCGGATTCGGGATGCTCAGGCCGTTTTCATCCAGCGATACTCCCCGGGCTGAGTATGGAAGGCTCTCGATGCCAGCCTCTTCCAGTCTACCCATAATCAGCGCCAAGTCCTTATTGTCTATCGGCTTGAGCAGCACATCGAAGGCTTTCTTGCGAAAGGCAGGCAGGATAAACTTGTCGTATGCCGTATACATCACGACACGACAGTCGCCATCCGTAAAATCATCAATACGGTCAAGGAAATCCAAGCCCGAAATATCAGGCAACTGCACATCGAGAAACAACACATCAGGACGATGCTTGTTGACCAGCGCCAATCCGTCCAAACCGTTCAAGGCGACACCAGCCACCTCAATCTTATAACTCTTCAGCAGGCGAGCCTCCAAATCGTAAGCCGCCTGCTTGTCATCGTCTACAATAACTATTTTCATATTCCCCTTAGTTTACACCTTATTATATTATATAGATAAATTAATCTCGTCTGGTATACAGAAACTGGATTCGCAGCCCAGCACCTTTCCGTCTTCACCCTTGAGGTTACGCATGGAGAAGGTCATCTTGCTGCGGTTGCGCTCGTTAATCATCGCAATGGTCTGACTGAGCACCGTCAGTCCCGTCCGCTTCTTACCTGTGCTTCGGATATCGAAACCCGGTCCGTTGTCGATGATGGAGATGGATGTCATGCCTTTCTGCCTGCGTTCTACCTTTACCTGCAGTCGCTTTTCTCCTTCCCATCCTCTCAATCCGTGAACCAGGGCATTCTCCACCAATATCTGCACGAACATGGAAGGCACATGCACCTTGTCGAGGTCGATATCCGGAGCCACCTCAAGCTTGAACTCGAAGTTGCCATCCACCAGAGGTCTTTCTACCTCCACATACTGTTTCACGAAATCCAACTCCTCTGCCAGGCTCACATCCAGTCGGCACGACATATCGAGGTTGGCACGAATCAGTTTAGACAGGCGCATCAGTTCATCCGCCTCGGCATTGCCCGAATGCACTATCTTGTTATTCAGCACATTGAATACGAAGTGAGGAGAGATGCGGTTGCGCACGGCCTCCATTTTGAGCTGCATGATACGCAACTTATTGGTTTCCATGCGTCTGCGGTTCTGAACCGTCTTCATGATAAAGAACATGATGATCAGCAAGACGGCAGCAACAGCAGCGGTGGCAAACATCTTCACCTCCTGCAGTTCCACATTCTTGTGCTCCATTGCCAGGTCGTGGTGCAGCTTGAGGGTGTCTTGCGTGAATCGCTCCATCACCTCGGATGCCCGCATGTTGATGCGGCGGTGTTCCAGGGAATCGTTCTGCTGCATATCTTCACGCAGGTTTTCGTATGCCTGGCGGTAATCTCCCATGGCCTTATAGTACAATCTGAGATAATGATTGCGGATCTGACGTATGGTAAAAGGCATCACGGACATATTCTTCTCGGAATCAAGAATGCGGGTAACTGCCTGCATATCATGCTTTTTCACAGCCAGTCCGATGCGGATGGTGTGACAATAGTAAACCGCTACGTCGTCTGCATTCTTACGCATATAAGGCTCTACCTCATCGAGATATTTCTCCGACTCAGCCAACTGGTCCAGATTGAGATAGACATCAGCCATATTGAGTTTACAGAGATACATATCGAAGGTCTCCGTTTTGCCACGCTTTTCCAGCAAATCCTTGAGGCGCAAAAACAATCGAAGGGAATTCTTGTAGTCCTTAGAATAATAATAATAATTTCCGTAGTTGTTCAAATAATAGGCTTGCATCGCTACAGACATCTGATTGAAATACTTCTCCGTCTGCTGATAATACTGAAGCGACGTATCAAAATCGTTGAGTTGCAAGTAGATGGTAGCCAATCCCAGATAGAGGGTGATATTTTCTTTCTTAGGCAAATTGAGCGAGTCAACCAGGAACAGCGCACGGCGATACCACTGGGCAGCCTCGGGCAACTGGTTCTGGGCAAGATAGGCGTCTCCCACATTGGCACATATCATAGGCGACTGGTCCTTGGTATCGCTGGTCAGCGACAGGCGATAGGTTTCCAGATAGAGAGCCAGTGCCTCATCTCCTTTCTTATGGAAGTTGTGGTAGTTGGCTGCCTGCGTGTTGTAGGCAAAGGCAAGCAGACTGTTGCGGCGAGGCGACTCGGGCTGCTGCTTGGCAAACTGGATTACCTTATCTATATAAGGAACCATGGAATCGGGTGTAGACGACAGGCAGAAGTACTTGCCCATTCGGGAATAATACTCATAGAAGGCAAAGCTGTCCTCAGCCTCCTTCAAGCCCTGTTCTACCAACTTGCGGGCCAGTGGCGACTGTGCTGCAATGGAATCATCCACCTTCCGCAACGCCTCCCGATACTCGTCGGATTCTGCCGATCCGGCTGGCCGTTGGCAGGCAGCAACGAGAAGTGCTCCCATTACGAAACAGGAGCACCTCTTGATTAAGCGGTTTGTCATTTTCATTGATTTCATCTGATTAGGTCTGATTGTATCTGATTATATCTGGTTATATCTGATTATATCTGGTTACTTCTTGCTATCGTCCCATTCAAACAAGTAGTCGATACCGTTGATCTTCACCTTTACGAAGAGATCCACTCCCTTGCGGTCGTCGGTATAGATATAGCCATAGACAACCTCACCCGGATGGATGGTAGTACGTTCCAGATAGCCCAAATCAGTAGGTTCCTTCTCGGCATACTTCATGCGGGTTCCATCATCCAGCTTGCGCATGCGGCAGATGCGGGCCTGGAAATCCTTCACCGTATTGGAAGAGTTGGAGAACTGGGCACCCAGGTTGGCATTCACATTGCCATTGCGGGCAGCCGGCATCATGGAAGTGCGGCGCACATATTTCTCGATTTTGTCATTGTACTCCTGAGCAGAAATCTTCTCGAATTCCTTGCGCTTGTCCTTCTTGATGGAATAAATCTCTATCTGACTAGGGTCGAGGTCGAGATTAATCATACTCTTGTTTACGAGGAACAGACCAATCTGGCGATAACCGCCGATGTCTTCCACTATGGTGTTGCTGGCACCCACGATAAGACCATTCTTATTATAGTAAGGCCAAGCCACGCCGTTCTTATACTCCGTAACGATTTCCGAAGGACTTGGAGTTTCAAGCACTGGCTGCTTGTCGGCAAGCGAATACTTGGAGTAGTTGCCATCGATGTCAACCACCACATAGTAACCGTCTGGCTGGTCGGAAACGTATGGGGTGAGGGTGCAGATCTTTCCATCCTCGGTGAAAGTGGCAGAAAGTCCATCACGTCGGCCTTCGCTCATCAGGAAGTGCTTGTTGATGTTGCCATTATTGAAATAGATGGAATATTCACCGTTCAGCTTGCCATCCACATAGGTCTTCTTCTCCTCTACATTGCCATCCTTGTAATAAGAGATGTAAGTATCGGTAAACTTACTGTTAGCATCATCATTCTTGTCGAGTTCCAGGAAACTTCCCTCGCCCTGCAAGGCGCCATCAATATAATAGGTCTTGAACTCCTTAGTCATGGTTGGGTTCGCTGGATAGAGAGCATAGCGATAATAGCTGGCGAAAGCCTTGTTGGTAATCACCTTCCAATTCTTGTTGTAGTAGATGGTGTCCACACGGTCCTGAGGAACAGCAGGAGCTGGCGGTGGCAATAACGAAGCCTCACCAGCAGCAGGGGTAGCAGGAGCAGCCGGTGTCGTTGCAGCAGTGTCAGCAGGTGCTGCCGCAGCCGGAACAGCCGTAGTTTGAGCAGCAGGAGCCACAGCCTGAGAATCTACAGGCAACTTTGCGTCCTTAGTTTTGTCAACTGGTTTCTTGGTGTTATTAACGACGGTACGTTTGGCAGGGCGCTTACGCACATTACGTTTACTCTGCGCCATCACCTGGGATGTACACATCACAGCAAGAACCATCAAGATAAGATTTCTTAATCTCATATCACTTCCTATTTTTTATTCAATTATTTTATAGTTAACTCTTTACGAGTGCAAATTTAATAAAAAAAAGTAGAAAGGGCAAATATTTTGTTATTTATTCATTCATTGGCATTAAAAAAAATCAAAAAAACAATCCCTTGCAACATTTCTGCTGCAAGGGATCTTCATTATCCTTTAAATCTCGTACCTTAATAACCTTTATTTGTCTGCTTAAAAACAGTCTTTTATATAAAAGAACGAATCTATTAGAATCGATATACCACGAAGCTGTTTGGCTTCATCTTCACATTCAAGACATTGCCGTTTGCCTGAGCATCTGATACCACAGGAACAACCACGTTCTTGTTGTCAATCTTGTTCTCTGCCTGGATATTGTCGGCATGGAGAACGGTTACCTTACCAGGGTTCAACTTCTTGATACCGTTGAAGGTAACGTTGATTTCCTTTGCCTCGTTAGAGGTGTTGGCAATCTTCACGATGTAGCTCTTGGTAGCCTTGTCGAAACAAGCAGAGGCATAGAGACCCTTCTCGCCAGCCACAGGCTTGCCGTTCTCGGTAAGCTTCAACACATTGGTACCCTTGTTCAAGCCGTAGAGCTGCTGAACATAATAGTTGGCAGAACGGACAGAAGAAAGATTATCGAACCAGATGAGGTCTGGACGCCACTGCCATCCCTCTACATGAGCGAAGAGAGGTGCATAGGTAGCCTGATAAACTACATCGGCATTGCGCTCAAGACCCGTCATGAAGGCAGCCTCAGAAAGCGCAGCCTCCCATGAGTTAGGGTCGTTCTTGGCATGGGCAGCATACTCACCTGCGAATACCTTAGGACCCTTGCGGTCGTACTTGTCGTAACGGCTGGCATTGCTGCGGAACCACTCAGGGCTCTTGTAGTAATGCTCATCAACCATATCTACGCCCAACTTGCGCATCTGCTCCCAACCGTAGTCGAAATCCTTGCCATCAGCAGAAGGACCTGATGAACCGCAGATCTTGATCTTTGGATACTTGGCATGAATCTGCTCCATGAACTTCTGCAGACGCTCTGGATACATAGGACCCCACTGCTCGTTACCGATACCAATCTGCTTCAGGTTGAATGGTGCTGGATGACCCATATCGGCACGGAGCTTACCCCACTTAGAGGTAACAGGACCATTGGCAAACTCGATGAGGTCGAGTGCATCGTCGATATAGCTCTGCAAATCCTTAACTGCTACATGCGCATTAGGATCCTTATCACTGTTCTGATACTGGCAAGCCAAACCTACAGAAAGAATTGGCAATGGCTCAGCACCAATCTTCTCAGAAAGGAGGAAGTACTCGTAGAAGCCTAAGCCCAATGACTGATAATAGTTAGGGAAAAGGCGATGTGGGAAGGTATCTCTCCAGCGGTTCTCATTCAGAGGACGGTTTTCTGGATTGCCCACGCTGTTCTTCCACTCATAACGGGTGTCGAGGTCGGTACCCTCTACGATACATCCGCCAGGGAAACGGAAGATGCCTGGCTTCAAGTCGGCAAGATCCTGAACGAGGTCGGCACGAAGGCCATTCCAGTTGTCTGATGGGAAAAGAGAGATGTGATCGAGATCTACGCTCTCAGAACCTTTCTCCAGATAAACACGCATCAAGCCCTTGGCATCTGTCTGAGGAGAAGTCAGCGAAGCGGTATGCTTCTGCCATTTATTATTGGTAATGGTGATGCTCTTCTTGGCAATGACATCATTCTTAGAGTTAACCAACTCTACGCGAATCTTAGCCTGCTTGCCATCGATGAGATGAAGACGGCCATATACAGAGAAATCGTACTTCATATCCTTCTTCAAACCCATGCCGAAGAAACCGCGGTTCTCCAAACCGGTCTGCTTCTCACGAGCACCAGCACTCTCGAGAGTTACATAATGAGGATTGCGGTCGAAGGCAGGCTTCACGTCGCTGAGGGTTACATTTCCGAATGTATTCCATCCCATCAGGCGCTGTGGGAACTCGAAGGAACGGTTCTCCACCATCTCTGCATAGAGACCACCATCGGCACCGAAGTTGATATCCTCAAAGAAGATACCATACATGGTAGGCTGAATTTCTACTCCAGGCTTGTTGGCCTGAACCATAAACTGATGCTGTGCGAAAGCTCCGAGAGAAGACATCGCCATCAACACTGCTGCAAAAAACTTAGCTTTTCTCATATTGTTCGTTATTGTCTTTTTTAGGTTGAAATTCTTTTTTCTATATTGATTCGTTTATCTTTTCTATATTGATTCGTTTATCATATATAGATTTACGGTTGCAAAGATACAAAAAATCCACCCCAAATGAGGTGGATTTTTTGTTTAAATATATTGGACTTTTGTCCAAATACCTGTTTTTCTACTATTTTGTCTGAGGAATCAGCACAAAGTTGAAGGTCTTGTTTCCATAATGTACGCGATACTTCTCCAATGGCCAAGCACCCCAAGAGTTCTCACCGCCTACACCCATGTGGGCTGCATCGAGGAAGAGATTGGTGAACTTAGACTTCTTCAGGTCGAAGCTGTGGCGCTGTTCCTTCTCATCGCCGTCGTCAAGTTCCTCGGTATCGAAGTGGAGGGCGCTCGCATAGAATGGTGCGCAGCTCTTCACCTGCAAGCCCAAGCCTGTGGCATCGGTCTGCTTCCACCAGCGGATATCGCTCTTGGTTCCACTCTCCTGTGGACGGATATATGGGAAGTACTGGTTGTCGGCATCATCATTGTAGATGGCGATGCGCATGCAGTCCTTGCGGTCGGAGTAGTTCTCGATAGGTCCACGACCGTAGTAGGTGCTCTTCTCCATGCTGTATGGCATCTGCAGCAGCATACCGAAGCGGAACATATCGCTCACCTTGGCACCTTCTGTTGCCTTGAAGTCTTCTGTTACCTTCACTGCACCTGTATTGGCAAATACAAGGTAGGTGATGTCCATCTGACCCTGAACCTCCGGCATATCGAATGATGTGACGATGGTTACGGTGTTGGCCTTCTTATCTTTCTTCACGTCGATATTCTTCAGGTTCATCTGAGGATTCTTCCATACCTTGAACTTCTTCTGCAAGCCTGCACCCATATCGTTATCGGTAGGAGCACGCCAGAAGTTTGGTTTCAGGGTACCGCCCTCACCGAGCATTGACTTGCCGTTGTAAGCATACTCAGAGATAAGACCGGTAGTACGGTCGAGCTTGAAAGTGAGGTTTGGAGTGGTAACAGCTATCACGTTGTCCTTCTTGGCAGCAAGCTTCATCTTCTTCTTGCCATGACCCTCAGCCAGCATCTTGCTGCAGTCACCCTCGCAAGCCTGCTTGGTAACCACTGGCAACTGTGCATAAGCTACCACCTGACCGGCTGTCAACAGCGGTTCAGCATTCTTCAATCGGAAATCGATGTTGAGGAATACCTCCTTACCGGTAATCTTACTTCTATCGTAAGGGATGGTGAAGGTTCTGGTCTGCTGTGCAGGAACATCGAGGTCGGCGATGGTACCATTCTGAGTCTCTACTCCATCCTCTTCCAGGCTCCATGCCAAGGCATAGTTGCTTAAATCGCGGAAGAAGTTCTCATTGTATACGCTCACCTGCCCAGCCTCAGCATTCACCATCTTAGCCCAGATATTCTGATACTGATAAGCCACCTCATAAGCATGAGGGTTCAGTTGACGGTCTGGACCGATGATACCGTTACAGTTGAAGTTATTGTCGCTAGGATCATACTTGTTGTAATCACCACCGTAGCAATATTCTATCTTGCGGAGCTCCTCGTTGTTCATCTTGTAAGGCAGGATGCTCATTGGCTTCACAATCTTGCGGTGCAATGCCTGGTCAACGAAATCCCAGTCGAAACCACCCTGGAGGATAGGATACTTGCGAATCAGATTCCAGTAGTCGCTCAGGTTACCACCCGAGTTACCCATGGTATGGTTGTACTCACACTGGATGAGCGGCATCGGACTGTTAGGATCCTTTGCATACTTCTCGCAGGCACTTACAGGATAATACATAGGGCAGAAGATATCGGTACCCTCGCCACGGCGAGCCTGCTCATACTGAACAGGACGGGTCTTGTCCTGGCTCTTTACCCACTTGTATGCCTGGATGAAGTTGTCGCCCATCACGGTCTCGTTACCCAAACTCCATGTAATGATAGAAGGATGGTTGTAGAACATAGACACATTGTGCTGGTTGCGCTCCATAATCTGCTTGGCAAACTCAGGCTTCTTGGCAGCAGCATCGTCACCATACTGGAAACCATGGCTCTCCTGGTTAGCCTCAGCAACCACATAGAGACCATACTTGTCGCAGAGGTCGTACCAGCGTGGATCATCAGGATAGTGGCAGGTACGAACGGCATTAATGTTCAGGCGCTTCATCATCATGATGTCCTGAATCATGCGCTTCTCGCTTACGTTGTAACCGGCATCAGGGTCAATCTCATGACGGTTGGCACCCTTCAGGAGAACAGGCTGACCGTTTACCAAGAGCTGCTTGTTCTTGATTTCCACCTTGCGGAAGCCCACCTTTACCTGGATAATCTCGTAAGGTGAATACATGCCGCCATTCTGGATAGGAGATACTACCAGGGTATAGAGGTTAGGAGTCTCAGCACTCCACTTGCGAACGTTCTTCACACGGAGCTGATACTTAGCCACACCATTCTTTACGTTATCTGTACCGGTTACGATAACCTCCTTGCCATCTGGGTCGTAAAGACCGAAGTAAGCCAAGGTGTTGCCCTGCAACTTCGCTGTGATGTTGAGTGCACCATCCTTATAGTTGTTCTTCAACTCAGTCTCTACACGGACATCAAGCAGGCGATGATCCTTGGAGCGGGCATAGAGATAGTTCTCACGAGCCGGACCGCTCAAGCGCCAGAAGTCCTGATCCTCACACCAGGAACCATCGCACCAGCGGAAAGACTGGAAGGCGATGAGGTTCTTGCCTTTCTTCAGGAATGGAGTGATATCGAACTCAGCGGCTACCTTGCTATCCTCTGCATAACCGGCAAACTGTCCGTTTACATAAAGATAGATATTGGAAGTTACACTACCGAAGTGAGCGATGACACGCTTTCCATCCCAGTTGGCAGGGATATTGATTTCACGACGATAGGAACCTACGTGGTTGTCCTTGGTAGGAACTGCAGGTGGCTGCTGGTTGAAGTGACCACGCCAAGCGAAGCCCACGTTCACATACTCAGGCTGACCATAGCCCAGCATCTCCCAGTTGCCTGGCATCTGGATGTTCTTCCACTTTGAATCGTCAAGGTCAGTCTTGTAGAAGTCGGTAGGGCGCTGATCAGCGTTGGCTACCCAGTTGAACTTCCATGTGCCGTCGAGCGACATGTAGTTCATACTCTGCTTCTTGTCAAGATACTCAGCACCCGTTCCAGGGAAATCATTAGGATCGTAAGCGAAATGCAAGGTGTGCAAAGGCAAACGATTGATTTCATTCACTTGAAGGTCGTGCCACTCTGTGAAAGTAGGCTGCTGGATGGCTACCGTCTTATTTAACGGCTTAATGGCGGCCTTCGGTTTCTTAGCACCAAAAGCCACCATTGCCAAGCCTGCCATACTCAATGTTACGAACAGTCTTTTATTCATTTCTCTTTATTTTGAATTTAAATATTTGTCATATTCACATGCGGTGAGAAGCATGGCTCCCACACCGAAGTTTGCCTGAGAGTTGGCATCCACGGTCTGTCCTGGGATAGCTCGCTCACCGATAGGCTGCACATAGCCCACCTTGCCATCTGCCTGAACGGCTGTCTCTGTCAGGTAAGTCCATGCTCGGTCTATCACCTTCTTATATTCTTTCTTGTTGAGATAACCATTGTTTACGCCCCAAAGCATACCGTAGGTGAAGAAGGCTGTACCGCTGGTCTCCGGTCCTGGTGCATGTTCAGGATCCATCATCGAACGGGTCCAGTAGCCCTCTGGCTGCTGAATCTCAGCCACAGCCTTAGCCAACTTCTGGAACTTATCTACAAAGAACTGATAGTGCTTGTAGTCCTTCGGCATGTCCTGCAGCACCTTTGCCAAGCCAGCGAGAACCCAGCCATCACCACGTGCCCAGAAGTCTTTCTTTCCGTTGGCACTCTTGTGCTTTGGATAAACGTACTTGCCATCGCGGAAGTAGAGATTGGTCTCCTTGTCGAGCATAATCTCGTCGGTAGTGAGGAGATTATCGTAAAGCTTGTCGAGATACTTGGTATCACCGGTCAGCTTATACATCTTGGTCATCACTGGCATCACCATGTAGAGGGCGTCGCTCCACCACCAGTAGTCTGTAGGCTGAGAGTAAGCCTCGTAGTGCATCACTTCCTTGGCACGCTTCACCATGTATTCTGATGCAGCGGCATTACCCTTGGCTGCCTCGATGTTATAGAGGTCGATGTAAGTCTGGAAGCAGATCTGCCAGTCACCGAAGAGAACGTGCTGCTTGCCCTCGCCGTATGGCTTGTACTTCCACTTGGCTGGATTAGCCTCTGTAGCACCCGTCCAGTCGTTGTGCTCTGCCCAACGACTGGTGTAATCCAGCATCTTCTGGTCTTTCAGCATCTTATATACCTCCATGTTGCCGGTATGATAAGCGGCATTGTCCCAGAAGGCACGCACCTCAGGCTTGTTGTTAGCCTGCCAGTAGTTATTCACCTTTGTGATGAGTGCCACCACCTGATCGTGGTCCCACTTTTTGGAAGCCTTCACTTCCTTCTTATTCTGTTTCTTGACCTTGGCGGTCTTCTTGGCTGGCTGCGCTGCACTCAGAGGCAAAGCCAGAGCTGCAGCTGCCAACATCATCAATATCTTGCGCATGATAACCTATAAACTCTTAACTATAAACTCTTAACTAAAAAAATTACCACTTGTCCTTGGTAACTATCTCGTCCTTCCAGTGATGATCCTTAGGGAACTGCTGATTGTTCCATGCCTTCACCTGAGTCCAAGGCTGTGCTGCATCTGTCCAGAACGGATGGTCGGCAGGCAAGCCGAGAGGCATGAAGGCAAGCGTGGTCATGTAGAGCGAACCGTTGTTGGTATACCAGTCGGCTACGTTCTTCTGGCTGTTTCCGCAGAAACCGATAGAAAGATAACCCTTCTCATTGAAGTTGTTCTCCTGGTCGAACATGCGATGGAGCACCTTGGTCAACGCTGCACGCACCTGACCGTTGCTCAAATCCTTAGGCAACTTCTGATACCAAGCCATCAAGGCTAGAGGCTGCATGGTAGCCATACGGTAAGGAATACTTCTTCCGAAAGCTGGGAAGGTACCTTCCGGAGAGATGAATCTTTCGAGAATGATGCTGTACTTCTGGCAGCGCTTCAACTCTCTATCATAATACTTCTGATAGTCGAGGCGGGAATTTACCTTGGCATCTACCATAGCCTGCAATGTTTCCAGATACATCGGATGGAATACATAGCTGCTGTAGTAATCGAATGCGAACGAAGGACCATCCGCATACCAGCCATCACCTACATACCACTCCTCTACCTTGCGGCAGGCAGAATTGACGCGATATTCATCAAAATCGCCACCCGCCTTTGCCATGAAGCTCTCAATGGTTGAAGAGAAGAGCAGCCAGTTGGTATAAGGAGGATCAATGTGGCGAAGCTTGGCAAACTCCTTCAGGTATCGCTGCTTGGTCACCTCGTCCAATGGTTTCCAGAGTGTATCGTAAGCACGGAGGAAGCTCTCGGCGATGTAGGCTGCATCTACCAGGTTCTGACCGCCGATACCCCAGCAGAGATAGTCAGGATTCTGAGGGTCAACGGCATTTTTGTAGGAAGCCAAGGCCCACTCACGCAGCTGCTTGCGCTGCTTGCCTTCGACTGTGGCATCATCCGGAAGGGTGAGCCAAGGAGCCACACCTGCCATCAGTCTTCCAAAGCACTCCATATAGAGCACCTTCTTGTTGCGGTTGTCGAAGCTAGGACTGAACTCAGTCTGCATGTTCTTCTGCAGCTCGCCCTTAGCCATGTTTTCCAGCACAGGTTGCGCCATCTTGTAGGCAAGCGAGCACCAATATTGGCGGTCGCTCTGCTGCGCCACTTTCTTCTTGGCATCTGCCCCCATGAATGGGACTACCGCCAAGACTACCATTATGATCGTTCTATATATATAATTCATAGATAGTTGTAATTGTTTATTGTACTTTTGTTTGTTCTTATTTTATCTGAAGGCATAAATATGTCCATGATTAGATAGCATAAATATACCGATAGTCGATGGATATTCTTGCAAATATTTTGCAAATATAATCAAAAATAGTTAGAAACGAGCAAAGCGACCTTATTTTTTATTGTTTTTTCAACACTGGCATACCATTTTCCCAGGAAATAGGTATCCAGAGATGACGACTGTCGCTCAAAGGCTTCGGATTCCACATATCTGCCATGAATACATAGTCGGCGCCATGGAACAACAACTCATTTCAGTAACCATTTCCATACAGGAATAACCTCTATACCCTCAGCAGAAAGTTGCCAGGCATCTTCCTCATCATAAGTAATTATCAAGCGACGCCTACATGCTAGCACATTTTCTATAGCCAGCAATGCTTTCACTTCTCTCTTTCGAGTATCTTCATCTTTGACGGAATAGGAGACCTGAATGGCAAGTTCTCCTTCTTGAAAGTACATATAAAAAGTGTTTGAGAGAAGAATGAGGAAAGTTTACTGGTTA
>ERZ1034952.2190-NODE-2190-length-14768-cov-16.789166_pt1 | contig 14768 bp, 14 predicted proteins | sample MGYA00520625_ERZ1034952 | MGnify/ENA primary metagenome ERZ1034952 (study PRJEB33766, sample SAMN09781773) | gut metagenome | biome: gut microbiome | host: Homo sapiens | place: Madagascar | study: EMG produced TPA metagenomics assembly of the PRJNA485056 data... | reverse complement strand
TGATCACCGCATACGAGCAGGCGGAGAAGGATATCGGAAGAAAAGCGGATAAAAATCGCAAGATTTATAATGGAATGATGAAGACCTATTATTATCAGTTTTTAGGACCGAAACCGCCGAAGAGAAGAGAAGTATAGCCTTCCATGAAAAACGACTGCAAATCAGAGAGCAAAAACAAAATATGACATGGACACTGCTCCTGTGGATTGCGCTGGGTGCCGTGTCTATGGGAGAGATGCAGCATGTGGCAGCAAATAAGACAGTAGTCATATCCGCCAGAGGGCAGGAGTGGTGAGAGACAGCTGTTAGAACAGGACAGTTACCAAAAAAAGCTGGCGGAAGGTATTGCGGAAGCCATCAACGAGGTTTATACTAATACGCAATGATAAATACGGTAAGGAGTATAAAATGCAGAGAAGAATCGTATTTGCAACCGGCAATGCCGGTAAGATCAAAGAGATCCGTATGATCATGGAAGATACCGGAATGGAAGTGGTATCCATGAAAGATGCGGGAATCCGGGTAGACATTGAGGAAAACGGACAGTCCTATGAGGAAAATGCGTTGATCAAAGCCCGTGCGGTGGCTGCCTTTACGAAAGATATCGTCATGGCGGACGATTCCGGACTGGAGATCGATCATCTGAACAAGGAGCCGGGCATCTATTCCGCCAGATATCTGGGGGAAGATACCCCGTATTCTGTGAAAAACGCGAATCTGATAAACCGGCTGGAAGGTGTGCCGGACGAAGAGCGTACTGCAAGATTTGTCTGTGCCATCGCGGCTGTATTACCCGACGGACGGGAACTGACCACGTTAGCCACCATAGAGGGAAGAATTGGCTATGAGGAAAGGGGAGCAAACGGCTTCGGCTATGATCCTATTTTCTATGTGCCCCGGTTTGATAAGACGACAGCAGAATTAACAGAAGAAGAGAAGAATCAGGTCAGCCACAGAGGCAAGGCATTGCAGCTGATGAAAGAGGAACTGAAGAAATATGAAGATACTGATCGTAAGTGATACCCATAAAAAGAATGAAAATTACTTTAAAGTGTTGGAAATGCATCATCCGGATATGGTGATCCACTGCGGAGATGCGGAAGGCAGCGAATATGCGCTGTCCTCCGCGGCAGAATGCCCGGTGTATATCGTCCTTGGGAATAATGATTTCTTCTCGGATCTTCCCAGAGAGATCACACTGGATATCGGTCCTTATAAGGTCTGGGTGACCCACGGACACAACTATTATGTATCCATGGGCAATGAGACGATTAAAAAAGAAGCCATTGACCGCGGTGTGGATATCGTGCTGTATGGACATACCCACCGCCCGGTGATCGATATCGATGATGGCATTATTGCCGTGAATCCCGGCAGTCTCTCTTATCCGAGACAGGAGGGTCGCCTGCCGTCCTATGCCATCATGGAGATCGACAGGGAGGAAAAAGTACATTTTACCATTGCATATCTGCGATAATTCCTCTTGACAGAGAGAAAAAATCTAGGTTATAATAACTCCTGCGTTGTGGAAATCCGCAATAACGCAGCCTCGGGGTGTGGCTCAGCTTGGCTAGAGCACCTGGTTTGGGACCAGGGGGTCGCAGGTTCGAATCCTGTCACCCCGATGTGTAACTTAGGTTTTGTGTTTATTTTTCAAAAAATTAGTACAAAACTGTTGACAAATGATGTCGGATAAGTTACAATATGCTTCGTCGGTTTGCTAATGCAGTTAACGACAGATATGTGTTCGTAGCTCAGCTGGATAGAGCAACGGCCTTCTAAGCCGTGGGTCGGGGGTTCGAATCCCTTCGAGCACATTTGAGATAAGGAAGACTTTTGGTCATCACTGTCTCGCATGGTGGGTATAGCGCAGTTGGTTAGCGCGCCAGATTGTGGCTCTGGAGGCCAAGGGTTCGAATCCCTTTATCCACCTTTTTTCATTAGTGAAGTGTCGTAATGGCACGCTTGGTGTCATATTTATAGGGCTATCGCCAAGCGGTAAGGCACAGCACTTTGACTGCTGCATTCGCTGGTTCGAATCCAGCTAGCCCTGTTTCATTATGGGGTATTAGCTCAGTCGGTAGAGCACTTGACTTTTAATCAAGTTGTCGGGGGTTCGAATCCCCCATGCCTCACTTGGTGTTGCGATATCCTGATAACATACATCATTTCCACATTCTTTAAAACCCCGCTTGGGGCTTTTTTTTATGCGAAAGGAGCACTTTTATGCAGACCAAAGAAAACAAAATGGGTGTCATGCCTATTGATAAATTACTCATCTCCATGTCCCTGCCTATGATGATCTCCATGCTGGTGCAGGCGCTGTACAATATCGTAGACAGCATCTTCGTCTCCAGAATCAACGAATATGCCCTGCGTGCGGTATCCCTGGCTTTCCCGGTCCAGAGCCTGATGATCGCCGTGGCAGTGGGAACGGCAGTAGGTATCAACGCCTTTTTGTCCAAAACACTGGGAGAGAAAAATTTTGAGAAAGCAAACATTATTGCCAGAAACGGCATTTTCATTGCTATTGTAAGTTACGTGGCTTTTGCAGTGATCGGCGCAGTAGTTAGCAGACCGTTTTTTGCCAGCCAGACGGATGTCTTAGAAGTACGGGAGTATGGAGTGACATATCTGACCATCTGCTGTGTGGCGGGGATGGGGATTTTCCTGCAGACAACATTTGAAAGACTGTTGCAGGCTACCGGCAAGACGATCTACACCATGATCACGCAGGGAATCGGTGCAATCATCAATATCATCCTGGATCCGATCCTGATCTTCGGATATTTCGGGCTGCCTCGGATGGGAATCGCCGGAGCAGCGGTGGCTACGGTTATCGGACAGATCATTGCGGCATCCATGGCACTTGTGTTTAATCTGAAATTCAATAAGGAACTGAATCTTTCCATGAAAGGCTTCCGTCCGAATGCGCATCTCATCGGACAGATCTACAAGGTAGGTGCGCCCTCTATTGTGGTACAGGCGATCGGTTCCCTTATGACTTACGGAATGAACCTGATCCTGGCGGCGTTTGGTTCTGCCCAGACAGTATTTGGTATCTATTTCAAATTGCAGAGTTTTGTATTCATGCCGGTATTCGGTCTGAACAACGGCATGGTGCCCATCATCGCTTACAATTACGGTGCCGGACACAGAGACCGTGTCATTAAGACGATTAAGCACAGCGTGGCATATGGTGTGGGTATTATGTTCGTAGGATTACTTGCGATGCATATTTTCCCGGCACAGCTTATGCGTATGTTTGACGCGGAGGAAAGCCTGATTGCCATCGGCGTTCCGGCGTTAGAGACGATTTCCTTAAGCTTTGTGTTTGCCGGCTTCTGTATTGTGGTGGGAAGTGTGTTTCAGGCATTGGGGAATGGTGTATACAGTATGATCGTATCTGTGGCAAGACAGATGTGCGTGCTGCTTCCCGTGGCGAAGCTTTTATCCTTAAGCGGTGATGTGACGCTGATCTGGTGGGCATTTCCCATTGCGGAGCTTGCCAGTGTGCTGTTAACATCGTATTTCTTAGTGAGAATCTATCGGAAAGTCATCTGTCACATCGGAGAGCCGGCGCAGGCAAAAGAGACGACAGATTAAAATAGAAATACAAATAGAAATACAAATAGAAACAGATGCGGCGGGATGCTTGACAAGCAAAAGGGGGAAAGAGTATAATTATTCTTGGTCCTTTGGCAGAGAGCATTTCCGTTTGTCAAGGTTTTTAAGCTACTAAGCGGATATGGCGGAATTGGCAGACGCGATAGATTTAGGTTCTATTGTCAACAGACGTGCAGGTTCAAGTCCTGTTATCCGCATTGTGTATGTACTACGGAAGCATAGCTCAGCCGGGATGAGCGTTCGCCTCACACGCGAAAGGTCAGGGGTTCGAGCCCCCTTGCTTCCACTCTAGAATAACTATTCAGGGCTCACGAGAAAAGACTGAATAGTTATTTTTTTAAGTAAAGAGCATCGTAAACTGTCTAAATAGAGAAATATAAAGGAATACAAAAGCAATGAAAGAAAACGTAAGAAAACAGGGAATTTTACTGCCGATATCCAGTATCCCTTCTACGTACGGGATCGGAACCTTCGGCAAAGAAAGTTATCGTTTTGTGGACTTTCTGGAGAAGTCCGGCAACAGATTGTGGCAGATCCTGCCATTAGGACCTACCGGGTACGGAGACTCTCCTTATCAGTCCTTTTCCACTTTTGCGGGGAACCCTTACTATATCGATCTGGAGCTTCTGATCGAAGAAGGGCTTTTGACGAAAGAGATCTGCGACAGCTATGACTTCGGAGACAATGAACATTACGTGGACTATGAGAAGATCTACGTGTCCCGGTTCAAGGTTCTGAAGATCGCATTTGAAAATGCGAAAAAACAGGGACTTCTGGAAAGCCAGGAATATCAGAAGTTTACCACGGACAATGCTTACTGGCTGGATGACTACGCCCTGTATATGGCAGTGAAAAATGCTTTCGGCGGCGTCTGCTTTATGGAATGGGAGGAGGACATCCGTCTTAGAAAAGCGGCAGCGCTTCGCAAATGCCGCAAAAAACTCTCAGATGAGATCGCATTTTACTGCTTCCAGCAGTATCTGTTCGCCAAACAGTGGAAAGAACTGAAGGCTTATGCGAATCAAAAGGGCATCGAGATCGTAGGAGATATTCCCATCTATGTAGCTTTTGACAGTGCCGATACTTGGGCGAATCCCAAGCTGTTCCAGTTAGACAAGGAAGGACGACCCATCGGTGTGGCAGGCTGCCCGCCGGACTGCTTCTCGGAGACCGGACAGTTGTGGGGCAATCCGCTCTATGATTGGAAATATCATAAGAAGACCGGTTACGAATGGTGGATGCAGCGTATTGCATATTGCTATCAGCTATACGATGTACTCCGTATCGACCATTTCCGGGGATTTGACGAGTACTGGTTCGTGCCTTACGGAGATCCTACGGCTCAGAACGGCCACTGGGAGAAGGGACCGGGCTATGAACTGTTTGCTGTGATGAAGAAGAAACTGGGCAAAAAGAAAGTTATCGCGGAGGATCTCGGATTCCTGACCCCCAGCGTGATCCGCCTGGTGAAGAAGACCGGCTATCCGGGAATGAAGATCTTACAGTTTGCTTTTGATGCGGGAAATGACAGCGAATATCTGCCCCATAATTATGATAAAAACTGTGTGGTCTATACCGGAACCCATGACAACGATACTACGGTAGGATTTATACAGAACATGCCGGAGAAGGATAAGAAGTTCGCCAAGAAGTATCTGGGACATAAGAATGATAAAAAGCTCTGCTTCGAGATCATCAGAGCGGCATTGTCCAGCTGCGCGGATACCGCCATCATTCCTATGCAGGATTATCTGGAACTGGACAGCAGTGCCAGAATCAATATTCCCTCCACATTGGGATGCAACTGGAAATGGCGTATGGATAAGGATGCACTGGATCCAAAGCTTGCGAAGAAGATCTATAAAATGGCAAAATTATATGCACGATTATAAAAATACGGAAGGCGTTAAGCCTTCCGTATTGCGTTTGTGGATGCTATTTAGGATGCTATGCTTACGGTGCATGATGCAATTCCAGCGCCAGATAGGAATTGTGGTATTCCTTGCAGTAGGTTACATCCTTATCGAACCATGCGGGAGGGACGAAAGCCTGTGCCGCTTCCTTGCTGCCGAATTCCACTTCTGCCATGATCAGGGGCGCAAAAGGGGCATCGAAGACATCCAGCTCAATAGTCAGGGAATAATCTGCCGGAGGTGTGGGGAAGCCCTCTTTGAAACCGGGGTGTTCCAGCGGGATCAGATAGCGTCTCTTGGAGATCACGGTGCCGTCGGCTTTTTCCCGCAGGTGATAATAAGATTCTTCGTTCAGTGGAAGATTGCTCTCATCTCTTGCCATCATGCCACTGCCTTTGTAGGTAAGATAATACTCATCATCCTGTTTTCTGGCGCGGATGACGGGGTTATAATTCAGATAGACCTGCTCGATGTGATGAGAGGGATAACTTTCCAGATTGTCAGGTAGGGATTTTAGGGTAAATTTTCGCTCGATTTCCATGATGCAAATGCCTCGTTTCTGTAGTTGGGACTTAAAAATACTGCCTTCTTTAGTATAGCATGATACTTCCCGAAAATACAATGTATTTGTAACAGTTTGCCCCTTTTACGCAAATATCTGACTGTGGGAATTGAATTACGATCTCAAATTGTGTATACTAATCATAACTGTGCGAAGTCAAAGAATGTGACTTGCAGACGAGGCAGGAAACGAAATGGAAAGTGAGGTAAAACCATGAGTAAGATAGCAATTTTTCTGGCAGACGGTTTTGAAGAAATAGAAGGTCTGACGGTGGTGGACATCTGCCGCAGATGCGGGCTGACCATCGATATGGTGTCCATTACTGAGGACAGACAAGTGATGGGCTCCCATAAGATCCCGGTGACGGCGGACATGACACTGTCTCAGGTGGATTTTGACGAATATGATTGCCTGGTGCTTCCCGGCGGCGGACAGGGTACGAAGAATCTGGAGGCATGCGAAGTACTGATGCAGCAGGTTGATGCTTTTTACAAAACGGGAAAATACATCGCGGCAATCTGTGCGGCACCCAGTATTTTCGGGCACAGAGGTATCTTACAGGGGAAGAGAGCCTGCTCCTATCCCTGCTTCGAAGACCATCTGGAAGGTGCAGCAGTGACTGCGGGACCGGTAGAAGTAGACGGCAATGTGATCACTTCCAGAGGCATGGGAACTTCCATTCCTTTTGGACTGGCAATCGCAGGCGTGTTCTGCGGACAGAATAAGGCGGACGCCTGCGCACACGGCATTGTATATCAGCCGTAAAAAGGTGTGAGAAAGGACAGAGAATGAAAAAAGCGTTAATTACAGGAATTACCGGACAGGACGGCTCCTATCTGGCAGAGTTCCTTTTGGAAAAAGGATATGAGGTGCACGGACTGATCCGCAGATCCTCCATCAGTAACACAGGACGTATCGATCATCTGATCCGGGAGAATAAAATTGTTCTTCACGGAGGGGATCTGTCGGATTCTTCCAGCCTGGTGCGGATCATCGGAGAAGTACGTCCGGATGAGATCTACAATCTGGGAGCACAGAGCCATGTGCAGGTGAGCTTCGAAGCACCGGAATATGCGGGTGATGTGGATGCACTGGGCGTGCTGCGTATCTTAGAGGCGGTACGTATCGTAGGACTGACCGAGACCTGCCGCATCTATCAGGCATCCACTTCCGAACTGTACGGAAGAGTGGAAGAAGTGCCGCAGAACGAGAATACACCGTTCCATCCATACAGTCCCTATGCAGTGGCAAAACAATATGGCTTCTGGATCGTGAAGGAATACCGGGATGCATACAACATGTTTGCAGTAAACGGTATCCTGTTTAACCATGAATCTGAGCGCCGCGGAGAGAACTTTGTGACCCGTAAGATCACACTGGCAGCCGGCAGAATTGCCTGCGGTATTCAGGATAAGCTGTATCTTGGGAACCTGGACTCCAAGAGAGACTGGGGGTATGCGAAGGATTACGTTGAATGCATGTGGCTGATGCTGCAGCATGATAAGCCGGAGGATTTCGTCATTGCCACGGGAGTGCAGCACACGGTAAGAGAGTTCACCACACTGGCATTCCATTATGCCGGAATCGAACTGGAATGGCAGGGCAGCGGTATTCATGAAAAAGGAATCAACAAGGCGGATGGTAAGGTCGTGGTAGAAGTCAGCGAGGCGTTCTATCGTCCTACTGATGTGGTAGATCTGTGGGGAGATCCGCAGAAGGCACGTACGGTGCTGGGATGGAATCCCCAGAAGACAAGCTATGAGGAACTGTGCCGTCTGATGGCGGAGCATGACCTGAAGTTAGCCAAAACGGAAGCAGCGCTGATGAAAGAAATCTAACGAAAGGAAGCGGATTGAATATTATGGAAAAAGGCGCTAAAATATACGTAGCGGGACACAGAGGCATGGTAGGAAGTGCCATCTGTAGAGCACTGGAGAGAAACGGATATAAGAACATCATCACCCGCACCCATAAGGAACTGGATCTGTGCAGACAGGATGCGGTAGAGGAATTTTTCGCAAAGGAAAAGCCGGATTATGTATTTCTGGCAGCAGCAAAAGTAGGCGGCATCATGGCAAACAGCGAAGCATTGGCGGATTTCATGTATGAAAACATGATCCTGGAGATGAATGTGATCCATGCCGCATGGCAGAACGGCTGTAAAAAGCTGATGTTTCTGGGTAGTAGCTGCATTTATCCCCGTATGGCACCGCAGCCTATGAAGGAGAGCTGTCTGCTGACTTCTGAACTGGAGAAGACCAACGAGGCTTATGCACTGGCGAAGATCTCCGGACTGAAGTACTGTGAGTTTCTGAACAGACAGTACGGAACCGACTATATCAGCGTTATGCCTACGAACCTGTACGGACCTAACGACAACTATCATCCGACCCATAGCCATGTGCTCCCGGCACTGATCCGCCGTTTCCATGAAGCAAAGGAATCCGGCGCGAAGGAAGTAGTCTGCTGGGGTACCGGAACACCCCTGCGTGAGTTCCTCTATGTGGATGACCTTGCGGATGCCTGCGTTTATCTGATGAACACCTACAGCGGCAATGAGACCGTGAATCTGGGCACTGGCAAAGAACTGACCATCCGGGAACTGACAGAGCTGGTGGCAAAGGTCGTAGGCTATACCGGAGAGATCAAATGGGATCCCAGCAAGCCGGACGGAACTCCCAGAAAGTTGTTGGATGTCAGCAAGTTAGAGAGCCTGGGCTACCATTATACGACGGAACTGGAAGACGGTATCCGACTGACTTATGAGGATTTCCTCAATAATCCCATGCGTGCGGAACGCTAGGGAAAGGCGTCTGCCTGTAGCGGGCAGCGGAAGGAATCGTCTGCGGAATGGAGATTATCATGAATGATTTTCAGAAGACAGCGAAAGAAATGCTGGATTTTATAGAAAAAAGCCCCACCTGTTTTCATGCGGTTGCGAATATCGGAGCAATGCTGGAAGAGGCAGGATATGTCAGGCTGCGGGAAAATGAGGAATGGAAGCTTAAAAAGGGTGGAAAATATTATACGGAGCGCAATGATTCTTCCGTAATCGCTTTTGCTGTTCCTACGGGAACTGTGAAAGGGTTCCATATGGCAGCGGCACATAGCGATTCCCCTTGTTTTAAGGTGAAGGAAAAACCGGAGCTTACGGTAGAAGATCACTATATGCGTCTGAATACCGAGAAATACGGTGGTATGATACTTTCCACCTGGCTGGACAGACCGCTTTCCGTAGCAGGCAGACTGGCGGTGCGCGGAACGGATGGTATCCGTAGCAGACTGGTCAATATTGACCGGGATCTCTGCGTGATCCCTAATGTTGCGATCCATATGAACCGGGAGATGAACAAAGGCGTGGAGTACAATCCTCAGATAGATATGCTCCCTCTGTTTGCGGATGCAGCATTTGATACCGATGCCGCAGGGGAACCTGGGACTGCAGACGGATCGCAGGAGAAGCCTACGCTGCTTGGACTTATAGCAGAGGCTTCCTGCGTGGATGTGGAAGCAATTCTCGGGGAAGACCTGTTCCTGTATACCAGGCAGGAAGGAAGATTCTTAGGAGCAGAGGGTGAATTTGTCCTGTCTCCGAGACTGGATGATCTGCAGAGTGCATTTGCTCTGACCAAAGCCTTTACGGAGAGTACACCTGCAGAATATATTAATATTTGTGCAGTATTTGATAATGAAGAGGTGGGAAGCGGTACCAGACAGGGTGCGGATTCCACGTTCCTTGCGGATGTGTTAGACAGAATTACGGAGGGCCTAGGCGCGGATCACAGCATGTATCTGCGCTGGATCGGGGATAGCTTCCTGATCTCTGCGGACAACGCCCATGCGGTACATCCCAACCATCCGGAGAAAGCAGATCCCACGAATCGTCCGTACTTAAACGGTGGAATTGTCATCAAATTCCACGGAAGCCAGAAATACACCACCGACGGCATCTCTGCCGCAAAAATGAAGGATTACTGTGAACGGGCAAAGGTGCCTTACCAGACCTATGCCAACCGTTCGGATATCGCAGGAGGTTCCACCCTCGGCAATATCTCCACCGCCCATGTATCGGTGTCCAGCGTGGACATCGGACTGCCGCAGTTAGCCATGCATTCCGCGGTGGAGACAGCGGGAATGATGGATACAGAATATGCAGTGCGGGCATTGAAGGAATTCTGGGGCGAATGATTAATTATCCCGGAAAATCATAAAAAAAGTATAAAAAGCATTGAAAGATTTGGCCGAAAAGTGCATATTTAGAATGAAAAAAAGATTCAAAGAAAGAATCAAGAAATGATCCAAAAAAGGATCCGAAAAAGATACGAAAGAAGGTTGAAGTTATGTTTGAAATGAAACCGGAATACTATATCGGAATTGATATGATCGATCAGGAGCATAAGCAGCTGTTTGATTATGCCAATGAGGCTTACGAGCTGCTACAGGAGGAGTTTACACCGGATAAGTACGACCGGATCGATGCAATTCTGGAAAAACTGCGCGATTATACCGTAAAACATTTTTCAGATGAAGAAGCGTATATGGAATCCATCCAATACAAAAAGATTTTTACCCAGAAGATTCAACATCAGGAATTTATCAACAAACTGGATGAGTTTATAGATCAGCATGAGAAGGATGAAGGAGATCAGGAGGAACAGGATGCACAGATCATGGATATTCTGAATTACCTGACAGACTGGCTGATCAACCATATCCTGCATGTGGATGGACAGATCCCGAAGGAAGCGTAGGAGAGTGAAAGGTTACTCCAGGCTTTCGTGAATAGTTTTGCATCGCCTGCATACCATGTAGGAAATACAGGACCAAGGACGGAAAATCTGATGGACCAGAAGCTGGAGAACATCCTGAACCTTGCATTAGAAACCCCGGAGGAAGAACGGGAACAGACGGAGAGTCTGAATGTCGGTTACAGCGCGGAGACCCGAAGCTGGGAGCTGATCGTAAAATATCACGGCAGTCTGGACAGACTGCGGGAACAGAATATTGTGGTGGAGGAACTGATCGCCGGATATGCGATCCTTACGGTGCCGGAGGCACTGGTGGATATGGTATCGGATACCCCGGAGATCGAGTATGTGGAAAAACCCAAGCGGTTTTATTATGGACAGACGTTTCCTGCGGGGACTTCCTGCTTTCCACCGGTCACTATGAGAACGCCTTTTCTGAATGGAAGGGGCGTTCTTTTGGCTGTACTGGATTCTGGGATCACCTGGGATCTGGAGGTGTTCCGGAAGGCAGATGGCAGTACGAGGATACGGTATCTATGGGATCAGACAGTGTCGGAGGAAACAGCCAGTATGAGATACGGGAAAATGCCGGATGGATTTTCCCTCGGAACGGAATATACCGCGGAGGAAATAAATGCGGCATTACAGCTGCCTGCATTGGATCGCTACCGTCTGATCCCCAGTAGAGACCTGTCCGGACATGGAACAGCGGTGGCAGGGATTGCCACTGGGAGAAGTGCGGATGGTCTCTATACCGGATCAGCTCCCGAGGCGGAGCTGATCGTGGTGAAGCTGGGATTGCCGGAAAATAGTGGGGGTGTAGAAGAAGGATTCCCACGGACAACCGAAATCCTGCGTGGAGTGACCTATGCACTGCGGAAAGCCGGACAGTTGAATATGCCACTTGTCATCAACTTGAGCTTTGGCAACAGCTATGGCTCCCATGACGGAAGCTCTCTGCTGGAGCGTTTTCTGGACAATGCCTCCGAGATCGGCAAAACCGTGATCTGTGTGGGCAGTGGTAATGAAGGGGCGGCAAGAGGACATTTCGCCGGAAATATAACAAGGGACAGTCGTGTGGAACTGGCTGTGGGTAATTATGAAAGAAGCCTGAATATCCAACTGTGGAAAAATTACAGTGATGTGTTTCGGGTCAGACTGCAATCTCCGGGAGGTGAGGAGGCGGAGTTAACCACGAATATTCAGGGCGGGAAATATACGCTTAGGCTGGAACAGACAAGAATCCTGGTCTATCTGGGAGAACCCCTGCCCTATGCGGTGGCGCAGGAAATCTATCTGGAGATGATCCCGGTGACAGGCAGTTATATCGACGCAGGGATCTGGGCGATCCGGCTGGAGCCGGTAATGACCGTAACGGGACAATATTATCTGTATCTTCCGGCAGGGAACGGCAGGGGAGACAGTACAGGGTTTTACCGTTCCACTCCACAGGTAACGCTGACGGTTCCCTCCACAGCAGCGAAGGTGATCACAGTAGGGGCTTACGATCCGGTCTATGATACCTATGCGGATTTCTCCGGCAGGGGCTATGCCGACAGCACCCGTACCATTGGCGTGGCGGCAGCAGGATTGACCAAGCCGGATCTAGTGGCGCCCGGTGTAAATATTCTGGCGCCGGATGTTTATGGCAGTTTTCTCCCTGTTACGGGAACTTCTTTCGCCACACCGATTGTCGGCGGTGCGGCGGCACTTCTGATGGAATGGGGGATCGTGCGGGGAAATGACCCCTTCCTCTACGGCGAAAAAGTCAAGGCGTATCTCAGAAAAGGTGCCAGACCCTTAAGGGGAGAGATGGAATATCCTAACGACCGGGTGGGATATGGTAGATTATGCCTTTCAGAGAGCATACCGAAATGAAGATGTGAATGAAGAATAAAATAATTGAATGGACCGGAGCGAAGCGGAAACCAGAATCCTCATCAAGATTGCCAGGTAAGCAAAACCACGAAAGTGAGTTTTGAGTTACTCTGGCGAATCTTGCTTTGAATTATTTATAATAGCCCTTTATAAGAAAAGCCAAAGTATTAGGATGCTTTTTACTATGCATGTTCCTGATTATATTTACGCCAGAATATCAGCTAGGAACAGATGCAGCAATTCATGAGAAAACAGCATGAAGATAACATTACAGCATACAAGGCAGAAAGTGCTGACTGCGGAAGACGACAGGAGCAGATCAAGGCTCAGAAACAACAGAACTATGAGAAGTACCATGAAGGGCAGATGAGTCGGGAGGAGTTCCTGAGTGAAAAGAAGCAACTAGAGGAAGAAAGAGAACGACTGCAGAAACGTGTACAGGAACTGGAAGAGCTGATAAATGGTGAGAGAGAAATCCTGATGAAAAAGAATGTTCCGGTGAGCAGATGCTGATGTATTTAGGCTATGAGAAGCTAACACGAGCGATGCTGGAAGAATATGTGCAGGGAATATACGTGTATGATGATGGGAGTGTGGAGGTGGAGTGGAAAAATAGTTATTAAATATAGAAGGATTTGATTGCTCTTTAAAGTTATATAAGATAAAATATTGTGTATAAAATTGGAAATATGCCATACATTATAGAATTTGATGGTTGAATGAGGGCGAGTAAATGGAAGATACTACACTTAAAAAAAAGGATATTGAAGAATTAGAAAAGTTAGTAAAAATAGCTGAAGAACAAGGGAATAATATTAATCTGAATCTAGTATATATGATAATAGATTCGGAAAAAATAAATTTTGCAGAAGTAATGAAATATTTTGAAAATAGAGGAATTACAATGGTAGAAGGGGATGTTGAACCAGATATTACGGCATATTCATGTGAAGGTGAACGGATTAGACCTTTTGATCCTTCTAAAATAAGCATTACCATGAAACCTATGACGTTGGATGCATTAATAAAGAGAATACAAAATGAAGAAATTGAATTTGATACATCGTTTCAAAGAAAAGCTGGATTGTGGAGTAAAAGACAAAAAAGCCAATTGCTGGAGTCGATTTTTTTGCGAATTCCTTTGCCGGCATTTTATTTTGATGCTACTGATGAGGATGAGTGGTTAATTATTGATGGTTTGCAGCGAGTATCCACTTTAAAAGAATTTGTTGTAGATAAAAGCTTAAAGTTACAAGAATTAGAATTTTTCCCGGAATTGAATGGCTGTAATTATGATAAATTACCAAGAATGTTTCAAAGGAGAATAGATGAAACGGTCATCAATGTTTATCTAGTTAATCCATCTACACCAGAAAATGTGAAATTTAATATTTTTAAGAGAATTAACACAGGAGGGTTGACACTTGAACCGCAGGAAATAAGAAATGCTTTATTTCAAGGTCAAGCAACAAAATTTTTACAAGAGTGTTCCAAATTAGAGTGTTTTATTAAGGCAACCGCAGGAAGCATAAAAAGCGAAAGAATGTTGGACAGAGAATTTGTCCTTAGATATGTTTCATTTTGTTATTTGGATTTACAATTATATAATGGAAATATAGATGAGTTCTTAAATGAAGGAATGAAATTTCTTAATCATGCTGACGAAATGTATATTAGAGAAATTAAGAATGAGTTTACCTTTGTTATGAAGGCTATGTTTGCAGTAATGGGAAATAACAGTTTTAGAAAAATATGTGAGGATGGAAGGCGAAGACCAATTAATAAGGTGATCTTTGAGTCATGGTGTTATGTATTTAAAACACTGACACCAGAGGCAGTAGGACTATTAGAAAAGAAAAAAGAAAAAGTGCAAAAAGAATATATGCAGTTATGTGCCTCTCAAGAGTATTTATATTTATTAAAAGTTCCAGATAAAAAAGCATTATACGCACGTATCAGAGCAGTTGATGAATTAATCCATAAATTTATTTAAAGAGGAATTAGAATGATTGAAAAAATTTCATTAAAAAACTTTAAATG
>ERZ1034952.2189-NODE-2189-length-14769-cov-3.701781_pt1 | contig 14769 bp, 9 predicted proteins | sample MGYA00520625_ERZ1034952 | MGnify/ENA primary metagenome ERZ1034952 (study PRJEB33766, sample SAMN09781773) | gut metagenome | biome: gut microbiome | host: Homo sapiens | place: Madagascar | study: EMG produced TPA metagenomics assembly of the PRJNA485056 data... | reverse complement strand
GCGTCAGCTTCTCCGGCGGCTTCTCGATGAGGTGCTCGAAGGTCTGCTTGTTCCAGCTGACGAAGCCCTCGGGCGGCTGCTTTTTCTTCACGCGACGCTGCTTTTTCGGGTCGTCGCCGGCCTTGAGCATCGCCTTGTGGTTCTCGATCTCATGCTCGGGGGCCAGCGCCACCACCATGCCCTCTGTGTCGAAGCCGGCCCGTCCCGCGCGGCCCACGATCTGGTGGAACTCGCGGGAGCGCAAACGGCGCATCTTGGTGCCGTCGAACTTGGTGAGCTGCGTGAGCACCACCGTGTGGATGGGCACGTTGATGCCCACGCCGAGCGTGTCGGTGCCGCAGATCACGGGCAGAAGCCCCTGCTGGGCGAGCTTTTCCACGAGCAGGCGGTAGCGCGGCAGCATGCCTGCGTGGTGCACGCCCACACCGCAGCCGAGCAGGCGCTTGAGCGTCTTGCCGAACGCCGTGGTGAAGCGCGTGCCCGCGAGCGCGTCCTTGATGCGCTCGCGCTGCTCCTTGCTCGCCACGCCGTAGCTCGCAAGCGCCTGGGCGCACGTAAGGGCGGCGTCCTGCGCGAAGTGCACGATGTAGAGCGGCGCCTTCCCCTCGCGGATCGCAAGCTCCACCGTGCCCTCGAGCGCGGTTTCCACGTACTCGTAGGACAGCGGCACGGGGCGCGGCGCGTCAAGCACGCACTCCACGTCGCGGCCCGTGCGCTCCTCGAGCAGGTGCGCGATCTGCGTCACGTCGCCGAGGGTGGCGCTCATGAGAAGGAACTGCACGTGGGGCAGCGTGAGCAGCGGAACCTGCCACGCCCATCCGCGATCGGGCTCGCCGAAGTAGTGGAACTCGTCCATCGCCACGCAGCCGATGTCGGCCGCCTCGCCTTCGCGCAGCGCCTGGTTCGCGAGGATCTCGGCCGTGCAGCAGATGACGGGCGCATCGGCGTTGATGTGCGCGTCACCCGTGATCATGCCCACGTTGTCGCGCCCGAGCTCGCGCACGAGGTCGAAGAACTTCTCGCTCACGAGCGCCTTAATGGGCGCGGTGTAGTACGACCGGCGACCCGTGCAAAGCGCCATGAAGTGCATACCGAGCGCCACGAGAGACTTGCCTGAGCCCGTCGGCGTACCGAGGATCACGTGGTTGCCAACCATGAGGCTGAACAGCGCGTCCTCCTGATGCGGCCACGGCTCGATGCCGCGCTCCTCCGCCCACGCGAGGAAGCGGTCGAGCGCCGCGTCGGCCGAGAGCCACGCGTCGAGCTCGGAGGCAGGCGACGGCGCGGTGTCGGGCGCAGCAGCGTCATCCGCCGCCGTCGGCTCCCCGGCACTCGCATCCGTCACGGCATCCTCGGTGCACCCGGCACCCGCTTCCGTTTCATCCGCAGGTTCGTCGTATATCCACCAGCTCGGCGCCAGATCGCCGAGCAGCTTCTTCTCAGGTGCATCGGCGCCCGTCGCCGCAGCAGCTTCGCTTCCCGCCATCGGCTACGCGAGGCCGCACGCCGCGCGCAGCGCGTCGGCACGGTCGGTGTGCTCCCAGGTGAACTCGGGCAGCTCGCGGCCGAAGTGGCCGTAAGCCGCCGTCTTACGGTAGATCGGGCGGCGCAGGTCGAGCTCGTCGATGATGGCGCCGGGGCGCAGGTCGAACACCTCGTTCACGGCACGCTCGATGGCAGTCACGTCCACCTTCTCGGTGCCGAACGTCTCCACCATGACCGAAACGGGGTGGGCGACGCCGATCGCATAGGCGATCTGTACCTCGCAACGATCGGCGAGGCCCGCCGCCACCACGTTCTTCGCCACCCAGCGCGCCGCGTAGGCGCCCGAACGGTCGACCTTCGTGCAGTCCTTGCCCGAGAACGCGCCGCCGCCGTGACGGCCCATGCCGCCGTAGGTGTCCACGATGATCTTGCGGCCCGTAAGACCTGCATCGCCCATCGGTCCGCCCACGACGAAACGACCCGTGGGATTCACGTAGATCGCGGCGTCGTCGGCCATCTTCACGTTGTGCTCGGCGAACACCGGCTCGATCACCTGGGCGATCACGTCGGCGCGCAGCCGGTCCTGCTCCACGTCCTCGGCGTGCTGCGTCGAGACGACCACCTTCTCGACCGCCGTGGGAACGCCGTCAACGTAGCGCACCGACACCTGCGTCTTGCCGTCGGGGCGCAGATAGCCGAGCGTGCCGTCCTTGCGCACCTGCGACAGGCGCTCGGAGAGACGGTGCGCGAGGAAGATGGGCATCGGCATGAGCGAGGGCGTCTCGTTGCAGGCGTAGCCGAACATCATGCCCTGGTCGCCGGCGCCTACCGTGTCGTACGGGTCGGCGCCTTCGCCGTGCTGGGCCTCCCACGACTCGTCGACGCCCTGCGCGATGTCGGGCGACTGCTCGTGGATGGCGTTGAGCACGCCGCACGTGGTGCCGTCGAAGCCGTACTTCGCGCGGTCGTAGCCGATCTCGCACACGACATCGCGCACGATGGCGGGCACATCCACGTAGGCCTGCGTGCGAATCTCGCCCGCCACCACGACGATGCCGGTGGTCACGAGCGTCTCGCAGGCGCAGCGCACCTGGCTCACGTCGGCGGGCTGGCCGTTCGGGGCGATGTAGCCCTCCTTCTGCAGCTCGATCTCCTTGGCGAGGATCGCATCGAGGATGGCGTCGGAGATCTGATCGCAGATCTTGTCAGGATGCCCCTCGGTCACCGACTCGGACGTGAAAAGATAGGTTGAGTGTTCTTGCGTCATGAAGATTCCTCCTTCATCGCTGTTGGCCGGACCACCTTGACGCACGTCAGGTTGGTGTCGGGATCGCCGAGCCAACTCTCTCCCCCGACTCTGGATAAATGGACAGATGCGTTGAGCGGCGAAGCGCTGTGTACCGCGAATCCTTCAGCACCCGCAGGCGCGCCGCTCCGCAATCGCTTGACAGTATAGGGAAATATGCGCCACGCGCAAGGACAAAGGTTGCAAAGAACGGCTACGCGCGCTGCTCGACCACCGAGCGCTCGTCGCGCGCGGTGTCGAATGCGCCGTGCATGGCGCGGCCCTCGCGTTCGAACTTCTCGATGTCGGTTTCCGCCATGCCGATGTAGGGCGCATCACGGCGCGCGGCGCGCTCGTCGCCGCGGTCGGTCCAGAGGCGCTCGGCCACGGGCCTCCACGCCTGCGCTGCCGGCACGCACTTGGTCGCGAGTTCCTCGGCGCTCTCCTCGTGCTCGAGATCGGTCGAGTGCGCGCCCGAGCGGCGCACCGCATCGACAAGGCACTCGGGGTTCTCGAGCATCGGGCACGGTCTCAGCAGGTTCTCGTTGAACGGCTGGTCGCGGTAGTATTCCATGAAGATCGGCGACCGCAGCGCCTCGAGCAGCGTCACGTCGTGAATGTTGGCGTTCGAGTAGTGGATGAACACGCACGGCTCGACGTCGCCCGCCGCGTTGATGTGGAGGTAGCGCCGCCCGCCCGCGATGCAACCGCCCACGAACTCGCCGTCGTGTTGGAAGTCGAGCGTGAACAGCGGCTTCTCGGTGCGCGCACGGCGCACGAACCGGTAGAGATGCTCGCGCTGCTCGGGCGTGGGCATGAGGCTCGTCGGGGCGTTCACGCCCACGGGCATGTACGTGAAGATCCAGGCGAAGAGCGCGCCCTTGTCGATGAGCCAGTCGAAGTACGCATCGCTCGCAATGGACGACGCGTTCGCGCTCGTGTAGCAGCACGAGACGCCGAACGGCAGGCCGTGCGCGCGCAGCAGGTCCATCGCGGCGTCGATGCGCGCATAGGTTCCCGCACCGCGGCGCGCGTCGGTGGCCGCCTCGTCGCCTTCCGCCGAGATCGCGGGGACGAAGTTCTTCACGCGGATGAGGTCCTGGCAGAAGCCCTCGTCGATGAGCGTCGCGTTGGTGAAACAGAGAAAGGCGCAGTCGGGATGCGCCTCGCACAGGCGGATAAGGTCGCGCTTGCGCACGAGGGGCTCGCCGCCCGTGTAGATGTACACGTGCACGCCGAGCTCCTTGCCCTGGCGAATGATCGAGTCGATGTCGTCGTAGCTGAGGTTGAGGCTGTGCCCGTACTCGGCCGCCCAGCAGCCCGTGCAGTGCAGGTTGCAGGCGCTCGTCGGGTCGAGCAGGATCGCCCAAGGCACGTTACAGCGGTGTTCGTCGCGCATCTTCTCCTGGGTGCCCCACACGAGCAGGTTGGCGTCGACGAGGAACGTCTTGATGAGCGGCCCGACGACCTCGGAGTTGAGCTGCGTGATGCGCATGAGAAGCTGATACCAGTTGTTCTTATGCTCGATGGCGTTGCGGAACGCCGCGCGCTGCGACGAGAAGAGCGCCTCGGGAAGGAGCGCGTCGAGCTTCTCCATGATCTTGTCGATATGGCGCTCGGGATCGTCGAGAAGATAGTCGATGAGCTTGTTGGCCGCCGCGCGCTTCGCGAAATCCATTGGCTTCATGTTCGCTTCCTTTCGCCCAGAGGACGGCTCGAAGAGCAGGTCGCCCTCCCCCTGCTTGCTCGTTTCTCAAGATTTTACCCGCTCATTGTTTAATCTACAAGTGTAGAATAAACATCACTTCACGAACTTTTTATTGCAGGCACAAGGGAAACCGATAAGATTGGACTCAACTCAAACACCACTGTGAGGAGCGGCTCCGTGACCAGAAAAGACACCTGCGCCGACAACACGCCCAAACTCGACCGCCGCATCGTCAAAACGAAACGCGCCATCAAGGAGGCGTTCCATCGCCTCATCGCCGAGCAGGGCTTCGGCGCCTTCTCCATCACGGCGCTTGCGCAGGAAGCCGATATCGACCGCAAGACGTTCTACCTTCATTACGCCTCGATCGACGACCTCGTTCAGGAGGAGGCTGTCGACCTCGTCAACCGCATCACCTGCGCGCTTTCGCAGCCTCACGACGAGCTCACGACCGCGCGCCCACTCAACACGGGCGCGGTGCTGCGAGAGCTCGCGCAGCTCGTCGAGGAAGACTGCACCCTCTACCAGCGGCTTTTCTCCTCTATGTCGGTCGAGCAGATGGTGCGCGCGCTGCACGGCCCCGTCATGGACGAGGCACGCGATGAAGGCTGGCTCGACGCTGTGCCGGACGAGCAGGCGCTCTCCTACCTCGTCGACTTCTACATCGCCGGCACCCTCACGGCGTTCAGAAGCTGGCTGCTCGAAGACGAGCCGCGCTCCATCGACGAGCTCGTGTCCGCGCTGAGCCTCCTCGAGCTCGCAAACGCGCGCTGAGCCGCGCCGGGCAATCGCCCGCATCCGATCCTGCAGAGCATGCGCCACCTGCTCCGTGTGCGTTCGCTCAGCCCTCGCCGTACCGTGGTAGAATTGATGGGTTTGGAGCATTGTCTATCCCGATGCAAAAGGAGCAGCCTGCACCTATGACGAGCAACGCCTCCCTCACCCAGGAGTACCTCGACATCATCGCGCAGCACGACGGCGACCTCGACGGACGCCGGGCAGCCTACGCGTACATGAAGGACTCCACCGCCATCGTGCATCATCGCGTGGTCGACTGCACCTACGTGCCGCGCCTGTTCGACCGCGCCACCTACGACATCATGAAGTCCACCGCCGAGACGGCGCACCGCATCCTCTGCAAGGTGATGCAGCGCTACCTCGACGATCCCGCCTACCGCCGCGTGTTCGACTTCGATCCGCGCCTTGAGGAGCTCATTCTCCTGCCGCGCGGCTACGACGCGCTGCTGCCCTTCGCCCGCGTGGACACCTTCCTTAACGAAGACACGGGCGAGATCATGTTCTGCGAGTTCAACGGCGACGGCTCCTCGGGCATGAACGAGAACCGCGAGATCACGAACTCGGTGGCCGCCTCCCCCGCCTTCCGCGCGTTTGCCGCGCACCACGAGGTGCAGGGCTGCAACCTGTTCGACCCCTGGGTCGACGAGTTCATCGCCATCTACGGCGCCTACGAGCACCGGGTGGACAACCCCCGCTTCGCCGTCTGCGACTACCTCGAGAACGGTGTTGTGGACGAGTTCAAGATGTTCGCCGCCCTGTTCGAGAAGCGCGGCTACGCCTGCACGGTAGCCGACGTGCGCGACCTCTCCTTCGACGGCGAGCGCCTGCGCACGCCCGACGGACAGCCCGTCGACGCCATCTGGCGCCGCTGCGTCACCAACGACGTGATCGACCACTGGGACGCCTCGCAGGACCTCATCGATGCGGTGCGCGCAGAGAAGGTGGCGCTCATCGGCAGCTTCGCCGGGCACATCGTGCACGACAAGCAGATCTTCGAGGTGCTGTTCAAACCCGAGACACGCGCCTTCCTCACCGACGACGAGATCGCCTTCGTGGAGCGCACCGTGCCGCTCACGACCTTCCTCGACGAGACGGCGGTCGACCTTGACGCCGTGCGCCGTGAGAAGGACCGCTGGATCATCAAGCCGTCCGACCACTACGGCGCCGACCACGTCTACGCCGGCTGCGAGGTCGAGCAGGAGCAGTGGGAACGCCTCATCGACGATTTCGCGAACGGGAAGGCGGGCTACCCCTTCATCGTGCAACGCTACGTCACACCGTTCAAGACGCTCACGTTGCCGCCCGACGCAGGCATCCTCGACGCACCCGACGACGACGTGCGCCGCGAGCCCGTGCCGTACAACAACCTCAACGGCCTCTACCTTTATAACGGACGCTTCCAGGGCGTGTTCAGCCGTCTCGGGCCGCTGCCCACCATCTCGAAGGAGAACCAGGGCATGACCGCCGCGACCATCTGGGTCGATGCGCACGTGGAAGGCGGGATCGATCTCGCATGAACGGCACTCAACGTCTCATCATCTCCGTGCTCGGCGCAATAGCGCTCGCTGCAACGCTCGTCGCCTGCGGCTTCGCCGTCTGCGCGGGATTCCCGCAGGTGACCGAGCTCATCGCCGAACAGACGAGCAACGAGGAGCTCTCGCCCTTCTCGCGCGAAGAGCTCGTCGACGCCGCTGTGGCGACGCGCGCCTACACCATCGAGACCGGCGACCGGGAGGCCCTCATGGGCACCATAGCCGCGATCAACGACGCCGCGCAGACGCCCTACGCGGGCGCAACAGTTGAAGAACTTGCTGCCGCACCTGACGCGTACACGCTCACGCCTGAAGCGCTCGCGCACCTCGACGACGTGAACAGCGTCGTGCACCGCGTGCTGCCCGCGCTCTTCGGCGTGGTCGTACTCACGGTGTTCTGCCTGCTCGTGGTGCTGCGCACCTGCGGGCCGCGTGCCTTCGGCAAGCCGCTCGCCTGGGCGGGCGGTGCCGTGATCGCGCTGTTCGTCATTCTCGCCTCGTGGGCGCTCATCGACTTCAACGGCCTGTTCGCCGCCTTCCACGCGCTCTTCTTCGCGGCGGGCACCTGGACGTTCCCGAGCGACTCGCTGCTCATCTGCATGTACCCGCAGGGCTTCTGGTCGGGTATGGGCGTCGTCTGGCTTGCCGTGACGCTCGCACTGTCGGTGTGCGCGCTTGTCTGCGGCCTGTTCTTCATCCGCCGCGGCGGTGCGGCGTCCAAGATGCAGCGCATGGCCGACATCCGCAAGAACCTCGTCGTGGAGAACTGGCTCGACGACGAGGACGACGAGGAGGAAACCTCGAGCACCATCATTGAGAACTGGCTCGATGACGAGGAAGAGTACGAGAAGGCCCCTGGCGGCGACGCCGACGCTGCCACCGTCGCCGCCTCCGCGCTCGCGCGTGCCGAAGCCGGCGGCTCCGGCACCGAGGCGAAACCCGGCAGCCCCAAAACCGGCACCAGCGACCCCGCCGACGCCGACACTACCCGCACCACCGCATCCGACAAGCGATAACGAAGAAGGAAGACACATGACTGACACCACCAAACCCGTACGCGTCCGCTTCGCGCCCTCGCCGACCGGCAAGCTCCACGTCGGCGGCGCCCGTACCGCCATCTACAACTGGGCGTTCGCGCGCGCCACGGGCGGCACGTTCGTGCTGCGCATCGAGGACACCGATCCCGAGCGCTCCACTGAGGAGAACGTCCAGGTCATTCTCAACGCCATGAAATGGCTCGGCCTCGACTGGGACGAGGGCCCCGAGGTCGGCGGCGCGGCGGGCCCCTACTTCCAGATGCAGCGCATGGACACCTACACCGCCGCCCTCGAGCGTCTCAAAGAGCGCGGCGCGGTGTACCCCTGCTTCTGCACCAAGGAGGAGCTCGATGCCAAGCGCGAACGCGCCGAGAAGGAGGAGGGCGGCTACGCCGGCTACGACCGCACCTGCCGCGACCTCGACCCCGCTGAGGCGGCACGGCGCATCGAGGCGGGCGAGCCGCACGTGTGGCGCCTCAAGGTGCCGCTCGACCACGGTCCGATCGAGTTCGACGACGCCGTGTACGGGCACGTGAGCTTCCCCGCCGACGTCATGGACGACATGATCGTCATCCGCACCGACGGCAGCCCCACCTACAACTTCGCCGTGGTGTGCGACGACGCCAACATGGGCATCACGCACGTCATCCGCGGCGACGACCACCTGTCCAATACGCCGCGCCAGATCCTCATCTACGAGGCGCTCGGCTTCGACGTTCCTACCTTCGCCCACCTGTCGATGATCCTCGGCCCCGACGGCAGGAAGCTCTCCAAGCGTCACGGCGCGGCGAGCGTGGAGGAGTTCCGCGACCGTGGCTTCCTCGCCGACACGATGGTGAACTTCCTCGCGCTGCTCGGCTGGTCGCTCGACGGCGAGACCACCCTCATCGATCGCGAGACTCTCTGCCGCGCGTTTTCGCTCGATCGCGTGACGAAGAAGGACGCCGTGTTCGACGAGACGAAGCTCGAGTGGATGAACGCTCAGTACATCAAGGCGATGGGCGCCGAAGCGTGGGTGACTGCCGCCGCGCCGTGGCTCGCTGAAGCCGAGGCCACGGGTCTCGTGGTGGCCGACGCCGCCGAGGCGTGGCGCGTCGAGCCGACGCCGAACCCCTCCGACCCGAACGCCCCGCAGCCCGAGCCCATCACGGTCGCCGATGACGCCATCGCCGCAGCACGCGCACACGTCGATGCCGACCCCACCTGGTTTGCACAGCTCTACCCGCTCGTGGCCGAGCGCCTCACGCGCCTCGACGAGATCCCGGCAAAGCTCGCCTTCCTGTTCTGGGGCCCGCACGTCCGCTTCGACGAGAAAAGCGTCAAGAAGGTGCTGCTCAAGGAGAGCGCCCGTCCCGCCGAGGCGCTTGCCGCCTGCCGTGCGGTGATCGCCGACGAGAGCACGCCCTGGGAGGCGGCCGCGCTCGAGGCGGCGTGCCGTGCGTGCGGCGACGAGCTCGAGATGAAGGTGAAGAACCTGCTGCAGCCGCTGCGCGTTGCCGTGTGCGGTAACATGGTGTCGCCGCCGCTGTTTGAGAGCATCGAGCTGCTCGATCGCGCCGACGTACTCGCGCGCATCGACGCCGCGGCAGCTGTTATGGCCGAGCAAGCGTAACAACACGCCCGCGGGCGCGGCGTCGCCCGCATAACCTTGCCGCCGCGCCGCACGGTACGCGGTGCGGCGGCGTTTGAATCAGCACGCAAACGCACGTTCGAGAAGGCAGGGTGAAGCGTCATGACCGACGACCAGAACCGCACCGAACCGACTGAGCCCGTACCGAACGGACTCGCTGACAGCTCTGCCGAGCCGCATCCCGCAGGGTCGGGGCATTCCGTCGAGCCCTACTACATTGCACCCGAGCTCGTCGAGCAGATCAACGCCGCATGGAATTCCATGCCGAACGCAGGCGCACAGCAGCAGGCGCCGGGTGCGACCGGCGCGCCTGCGGCTCATGTGCCCCCGAGCGTTGGCGGCGCGAACCCCGCCTCTGCGCCCTACAGCACCTCGGGCGCGAACCCCGCCTCTGCGCCCTACGGCGCTTCTGGCGCGAACCCCGCTTCCGCGCCTTACAGCATCGGCGACCCGGCAGCATCGATGCCGCCGGGTCCGCCCCCCTCGCCCTACGGCGCGTACTATACGGGCCCCGCGCCGGTACCCCAAAAGCCGAAGCGGAAGGTGTGGCCGTGGGTACTCGGCATCGCGCTTCTCGTGATTCTCCTCACCTTCGGCGGATGCGTCGGATGCGCCTTCGTCTCCGTCGTGGCATTTTCAGACGACAGTTCCGACTCATATGCTTCCGACACGTACGCCTACGATTTCGACTACGACTACGAACTCGACAACCCCGACGCCTACGACGACCTGTTTGCCGGCTCGACCATCGATGAGATCGAGGACATCTACGGCCTTACAACGCAAACGCCTGGATCAGATGGACGCTGCACCGCGGGCATCTACGTGGTCGATGCTGCCGGCGATCTGCAGCCCGGTCTCTATTACTTCGGAGGCAGCCAAACCGCCGAGAGCGCGTTCTACCTCTACGAGCCCACAGACGACGGCACCTACCTAATCGATACCGGCATCACGTATTTCGGCAACTACTACATGGAGCTTGACCGGGGTGATCTCATCGTGTTTGCACCTGGCGTCGACGACCTTGCCTTCTCCCCTGCCGATGAGGCGCCCGTCGCGTGTACGGCGCCCTACCCGAGCGGGCTCTACCGCGTGGGGACCGACATCCCCGCCGGCAGCTACACCATCCGCGTGCAGGAGGAGGCCGCCGCAACCACCTCCAACGAGTGCGCCGCCTACGTGATGACCGATCTTGAGTTCGACGACGACTCGATCGTCGACACGAAGTACGTCGCCGTCGGCGGGTCGCAAAAGGTCACCGTGACCGACGGCCAGTGGCTCGAGCTCTTCGCCGTCACCGCCGAACCTATCCAGTAGCGCTGCTGCGCGCCTTACCATCTAGGAACAGGAGTCCTATGCTTCCAGAAGACATCAGCCTTGAAGAGGTCGCCGAACTTTTTGCCGGCGACAAATTCGCCACCCAGGCGGCGGGATGCCGCGTCGTCGAAGCACGCCACGGTCATGCCGTATGCGAGATGGATCTCGCTGACATCCACTACAACGCCATGGGCGGCGTGATGGGCGGCGCCATCTTCACGCTCGCCGATTTCGCGCTCGCCATCGCCTGCAACATCGGCGAGGAGCCGACGGTCTCCGTGAGTAACACCATCGAGTTCATGAGCGCCACGAAAGGCACGAAGCTCATCGCCACATGCGATGTAGACAAGTCGGGGCGCCGCCTCGGCTTCTACACGGTCGACGTGCGCGATGACACGGGACGCGCCGTCGCCCGCATGTGCGCCACCTGCTCCCGATAGCATGACAAGTGATGTCGGATGACCTGTCCATTTGGCATCACCCTCACCGCCTCTTGATGGCAGGCGAATGACAAGCGGAAGGTCATTTGACATCGCGCTCGCACCGCCCGTGCGGGTCAGCGAAGCCGCTTCGCACGTGTTCCTTGCCTTTGCGCCGCGAAACCGCTATCCTCAAACCCCTTTGCGATTGCGCGCTGGATGATTCCGCCGCGTCCGATCGCCTGAACGAACAAACCTCCAAGCAGAATCGAGATACCCCATGGCACTCACCGGAAAGCAGATCAGACAGCTGCGCAGCATGTGCAACACCCTCAAGGCAACGCTCATCATCGGCAAGGAAGGCGTGACCGCGGGCACCGTCAAACAGGCGAGCGACGCGCTCGAAGCGCACGAGCTCGTCAAATGCTCAGTGCTCGACGGCTGCGGCATCCCCGCACGTGATGTGGCATACGACCTCGCCGAACGCCTCGAAGCCGAAGTGGTGCAGGTCATCGGCCGCAAGTTCACGCTCTACCGCGCCTCGAGCCGCGAGGACATCGAGAAGATCGAGCTCGTGTAGCGCGAAGCGCAAACCGCACTCACCAACTGCGAAAACGCCGCCAGAAGACACCTCCTCGGCGGCGTTTTACGTGCTCACTCCCTCAACATGATGCGCCCTACGAATTGCCGCTGGGACGGGTTTCAGGAAATTTATTCGCAAAAATCACCGAAGTATTACCGCCGAAGGCGTTTTTCGACGCGCAACGACAAACGTCAGGGTATTCTAACGCATTATAGCCACGTGAATACCATCTTGACCTCGTCTTACGCAATACACAACGTCACGTGTCTCAACTAGAATCGGACAGCAGAGCAACTGCGATGATACTTCGGTGAAAAAATGGAAGATTTTTCCGCTAAGGTGTCCCGCACATGTCAAATGACGCGCCAAATTGCGGTGTAGCGAACGGACATCACGCGCTTGCCCCGCCATCACGCCTTACGTGCACCCTATCCCCTGCGCTCCTGATACGTACAGCTACATCACTCCTTGCCTGCGCGGCGCGCGGCGCGGCGGGCGCGCTTCTCGGCGAGGCTCGCACGAGCCGCCTCGCCCCGTTCGGCCACACGCCCCTTGCGTGCGCTGCGCGACGACGCCGCATCGCGCGCACGCTCCGACTGCCGCACCGCCGTGCCCCCCGCGCGTTGGCGTGACGCATCCGAACGTTCCCTTGTGCCGTCACCCGCAGCGCGAGGCGCGCCCGCGCGTGCAGCGGAACCCCGTGCGCCTTGCGAGCCTGTCGCGCCAGTCGCACGGGCCGCATCGGACGCATCCGACCCCTGTCCGTCATCATCGTCATCGCCCTTACCGAGCAGCTCAGCCAAAAAGCGTGCCACGGGCCCGAGCAGATTGTCGCTCTCCTCGAGCTTGAAATAGCGCAGCGGCAGCTGGAGCTTGCGCTTGTCCGCCACATAGCGCCCACCCGCACGACGCAGCAGCGTCATCTTGCTGCGCGGCACGTCAATCGGTTCCACCACGAGGCGACCGCCCGTCACCGACACCGTCTTGATCTTGTGCTCGTTGGCAAACGCCTTCACGCGCGCCTTCTCAAGCAGGTTCGACGCCGCAGGCGGCATGCCAGGGTGCGCCGCCTCGAGCATCGCGCGCAGATCGTCCACCGCCTCCACCGTCGCAGCGCTCGCGATGCGGCGATACCACAGCACGCGCTCGTCGGTGTCGGGCACGTACTCCTCGGGCAGATAGGTGTGCCCCGGAACGTTCACCGTGATGTCGGAGAGTGCCGGCGGCAGCGCGTCAACGCCGCTTACGTCGCCCTCGCGCGTGGCAGCCACCGCCTGGGAGAGCATTTGCGCGAACAAGTCGAAACCTACCGCGCTCATGTTGCCCGACTGCTCGGCACCGAGCAGGCTGCCTGCGCCGCGAATCTCGAGGTCACGCATGGCGATGCGCATACCGCTGCCGAGGTCCTGATGCTCGTCGATGGCGGTGAGGCGCGAGGTGGCCTCCTCGGTGAGCGCCACGTTGTCAGGAAACATGAAATAGGCGTACGCCTGCACCGACGAGCGTCCCACGCGGCCCTTGAGCTGGTACATCTGCGCGAGGCCGAGACGCTGGGAGTCCTCGATGATGAGCGTGTTGGTGTGCGGGTTGTCGATGCCGCTCTCAATGATCGTCGTGGCCACGAGCACGTCGAGCTCACCCGCCGCGAACTCCTCCATCACGCGCTCGAGCTGCTCCTTCGACATCTGACCGTGCGCCACGCCCACGCGCGCCTCGCCGGCGGCCGCCTGTACACGGCCCACTGCCTCCTCGATCGAGCGCACGCGATTGCTCACGTAATACACCTGGCCACCGCGCGCAAGCTCGAGACGGATCGCCGCCGACACGACATCGGGATCCCATTCCCCCACGTGCACCTTCACCGGCAAACGGTCGTCGGGCGGCGTGAGGATGAGGCTCATGTCGCGCACGCCCGACAGCGACATCTGCATCGTGCGCGGAATGGGCGTGGCCGACAGCGTCAGCACGTCGATCGACTCGCGGAGGTTCTTCATCTGCTCTTTATGACCCACACCGAAGCGCTGCTCCTCGTCGATGATGACAAGTCCGAGATCATGCGGGTTCACGTCGCGCGAGAGCAGACGATGCGTACCCACGAGCACGTCCACGCTGCCGTCGGCGAAACCCGCAAGGGCGCTCGCCTGCTGGGCGGGCGTGCGGAAGCGCGAAAGCACCTCCACCTTCACATCGAAGGGATCGAAACGCTCCTTGAAGTTCGTGTAATGCTGCTGAGCGAGAATGGTCGTCGGGCACAGCACCATCACCTGCTTGCCGTCCTGCGTCGCCTTGAACGCTGCGCGCAGCGCCACCTCGGTTTTGCCGAAACCCACGTCTCCGCAGATGAGGCGGTCCATCGGGCGAGCGCTCTGCATATCGGCCTTCACGTCGGCGATCGCCGCGAGCTGATCGGGCGTCTCGCTGTAGGGAAACGCCTCCTCCATCTCACGCTGCCACGGCGTGTCGGCGCTGAAGCGGAAGCCCTGCGTGGCCGCACGACGCGCATACACGTCCACGAGATCGAACGCGAGCTTCTTCGTGGCCTTGCGCGCCTTCGACAGCGCCCGCGACCAGTCGGACGTGTTGAGGCGCGTGAGACGCGGGCTCGCGCCCTCAGGGCCTACGTAGCGCGTCACGCGGTCGAGCTGTTCCACGGGCACGAAGAGCTTGTCACCCTCGGCATACTCGAGCAGCAGATAATCGCGCGCCGTACCGTCGATCTCGCGGCGAACGAGGTCCTTGAAGAACGCCACACCGTGCGCGGCGTGCACCACGTAGTCGCCCGGCTTGAACGGGAAAGTGATCTCAGTGATGTCCACGGCGCGGCGCGTGCGCGCGGCAGCGTGCGAGCCCTGGGTGTCGGCCACCGAGACGAGCGCGAGCTTCGCCTTCGGGATGATCATGCCGAGGGGGATCTCCACGTCCACCACATTCACCACCGCCCGGCGCAGGCGGCGCCGCGCCGACCCGTCGCGTTC
>ERZ1034952.2183-NODE-2183-length-14832-cov-8.194424_pt1 | contig 14832 bp, 15 predicted proteins | sample MGYA00520625_ERZ1034952 | MGnify/ENA primary metagenome ERZ1034952 (study PRJEB33766, sample SAMN09781773) | gut metagenome | biome: gut microbiome | host: Homo sapiens | place: Madagascar | study: EMG produced TPA metagenomics assembly of the PRJNA485056 data... | reverse complement strand
CCGAGATACCGCACTGAAGCCGCCGAAAAGCAAAATAACAAAAGAAAAAATATTCTCCTTTATTGCCATGTCAGGCTTGGGCGCACTGGCAGGATGCGCCCTTTGCTTTATAATAAACGATTTTATTTTATAACGAGGTGTAAGTTATGCTTAAAAGAATAGGCAAAAATATGACCGTAATTTTGATTGCACTCGGCGTAATATGCGCCATGTGCTTTGCAGGGTACGAAATTTATGACAATTTTATAAAAGAGGAAAGCGTCTACGCCGTCGCCCGACAAGGCTCGACGGGGAACGAGGTAAAGAACATTCAGAAAAAACTCAAAGAACTTGGATACTACAAGGGTGAAATAGACGGAATTTACGGTTCAAAAACAAAATCCGCAGTCATCTCTTTTCAAAAAAACTGCGGCTTGACTGCCGACGGCATATGCGGAAAAACCACCCTGCTTTATTTGGGGCTCGGAAACTCATCGTCAGGCGGCGGAACGGGCTCGTATTCGGATGCGGATATTGAACTGCTCGCCAAAGTAATATCGGCAGAGGCAAGAGGCGAAAGTTACGAAGGACAGGTGGCAGTAGGTGCGGTAATACTCAACAGAGTGGCGCATCCGAGTTTTCCCGATTCACTCTCGGGAGTGGTGTACCAAAAGGGAGCGTTTTCCTGCGTAAACGATTCAAACTGGTATCAGGCGGTGGCAGAATCGTCAAAGCGTGCTGCAAGGGACGCACTCAACGGATGGGACCCGTCGGGCGGCGCAATCTACTATTTTAACCCCGCAAAAACAAATGACTCTTTTATGCACTCAAGAACGGTAATAAAAACCATAGGCTCGCATAAATTCTGTATCTGAAAAAAATTTCAAAAAGGTATTGATTTATGACAAAACGAGGTTTATAATAATTAAGTACAGACGGTTGTACGACTCCATTTGAGCGGTACAACTGTCTTTTCTGTTTTTTATCATTTTATTTTTGACTTAATAATTAATCGGGGAGGACAAATTATGAGTAAACAAAAATACATATTCATCACCGGCGGCGTTGTCTCCGGTCTGGGAAAAGGAATAACTGCGGCATCCTTGGGCAGACTGCTCAAATCAAGAGGCTTAAAGGTAACGGCACAAAAGCTCGACCCTTATCTCAACGTTGACCCGGGCACAATGAATCCCGTTCAGCACGGCGAAGTTTTTGTTACCGACGACGGAGCGGAAACCGACCTTGACCTCGGACACTACGAAAGATTTATAGACGAGAGCCTGTCGCAAAACTCTAACCTCACCTCGGGCAGAGTTTACTGGAAGGTAATTTCCGACGAGCGTAAGGGCGTTTACGGCGGCCAGACGATACAAATCATCCCTCATGTAACAAATGAAATAAAAAGATATATTTCACTAAACGCCGAAACAGGTGCTGATGTATGCCTTGTTGAAATCGGCGGCACAATCGGCGATATAGAAAGCCAACCGTTTCTTGAGGCAATCCGTCAGTTTGCGATAGAATACGGAAGAGAAAACTGCGTATTTATCCATGTTACACTCGTACCGTATCTTGCGGCATCGGACGAACTAAAAAGCAAGCCGACCCAGCATTCGGTTAAAGAAATGCTCGCCTTGGGCATTCAGCCGGACATTATCGTATGCAGAACGGAGCACCCGCTGACCGACGATATTAAGAACAAAATCGCACTCTTCTGCAATGTAAGCAAGGAATGTGTAATCGAAAACAATAACTGCGACATACTCTACGCCGTACCGATGATGCTCAAAGAACAGAAGATGGACGAAGTAGTTATGAAAAAACTCGGCATTGACGCACCTAATCAGGATTTGAGCGACTGGGAAGAAATGCTATATGCGCTCAGAAACCCAAAACAAACGGTTAAAATCGCACTGGTAGGAAAATACGTTGAACTCCACGACAGTTACATCAGCGTAAACGAGGCGTTAAAGCACGGCGGAATTTCCACTATGAGTGCCGTAGACATTCATTGGATAGACAGCGAAAGCCTTGAAGCAGACGATGCAAACCTCGACGAAATTCTCGGCGATATGGACGGCATACTTGTTCCGGGCGGCTTCGGCAGCAGAGGAATAGAGGGCAAAATTCTCGCCGCTAACTATGCAAGAACTCACGGTATTCCGTACCTCGGAATTTGCCTGGGTATGCAAATTGCAATTATCGAATTTGCAAGAAATGTACTCAACATGCAGGGTGCGAACTCGGCAGAGATAAATCCCGAAACTCCGTTTCCGCTCATCGACATTCTTCCCGAAAAGAAAAATATATCCGACCTCGGCGGAACGCTCAGACTCGGACAGTACCCCTGTATTCTTAATGAAAAATCAAAGTCATATCAGCTTTACGGAGAAAAAGAAATTTTTGAGCGTCACCGTCACAGATACGAGGTCAACAACGATTACAGAGACAGCCTTTTGCAGGGCGGTATGATATTTGCCGGAACAAGCCCCGACAATCACATAGTGGAAATGATTGAACTGCCCGACCACCCATGGTTTGTTGCATGTCAGTTCCACCCGGAATTTAAATCAAGACCTAACAAGCCGCATCCGCTGTTCAGAGGCTTTGTAACCGCCGCCGCAGAAAGAATGAAGAATAAAAAATAAAAGTTTATTCAAAACTTGACATCTTTTGAATAAACCTATATAATGAAAACAGATAAGGAGCTTGCCGATAGACGGTTAGCCCTCATCTAGATAAATATGTTAATGAAATAACCGCTCTAGTTTCGAGGCTTTGGGCGGTTATTTCTTTTTAAGTGCCAGTATGTAACCGGTTGCAAATATCAATACAAGAATAATATACGCAAATTGTTCCATGGGCAACACCCCCAACCGAGGGCATTATTAACCGCCTACCGTTTTTGGTAGTTCTCCTTATCCGCTATAATTATATAAAAATCAGATATTTGCGTCAAGAAAATCCCTGCCCATTATTATAACGGACAGGGATTTATTTATTTCTTTGAATTAACAAAGGCGATGAGTTCGTCCTTTTCGATATAGCCGACAGACTGATTAATCAACTCGCCGTTTTCAAAAAGTAGCAAATTCGGTATCGTCATAATGTTGAAATCGAGCGCAATCTCTCGTGCAACATCACAGTTAACCGAGCAGAATTTCACATCATCAATCTCGTCGCTTACCTCCTCGACAATAGGAGAAAGCATCATACACGGGCCGCACCATTCCGCCCAAAAATCCACAAGCACCCTGCCGTCGTAAGCAAGCACCTCATCATCAAAATTTTCTCTCGTAAGTTCTGTTACCATATCTGTCACTCCTTATCTTTTAAGCATAGCACCGAGTGTATCGAGCAATTCCTTATCCTCAGGAGCAACTCTGAAATTAGTGCGGATTTTCTCGCCGTTTACATCGGTAACCGACAGTTCAAGCACTGCACCCGGCTCAATTTTATTTCCTGCGTCCTTGAAAAACATAGAAAGTTTTGGGTGGCGGGAATTAAAACCGTCCGCCATTTCCTTAAACTTAAACAAAGCGGTAGGATTTATATTCATATTATATCCTCTTTTCTCTTACATCAATCATAATGTAAAACAAATTGCAAAATTTGTCAAGAGAGAAAACAAATACTCGCCCTGAAAAGTCGTGCCGAAATAATCAAAATGGGTTATTTTGACTTTTTGTTTACTGAAGAAAAATGCAAAAATTGCCGCAAACTCAATGTTTACGGCAATCCGATTTTATTCGTATATTTCTCGCTTTAACGCTCCGATATACGGTATGTTGCGGTACTGCTGGTCATAATCAAGACCGTAACCCACAACAAATTCATCGGGAACATCACAGCCGACATAATCGGGAGTCAAATCGACAACCCTTCGTTCCGGCTTATCAAGAAGAGTTACTATTGAAATGCTGTTTGCGCCTCTGGCGGAGAGCATTTTTCTGACATAGCTGAGGGTTCTGCCCGAGTCAAGAATATCCTCAACGAGCAAAACATCATAGCCTGTAAGGTCAATGTCAATATCCTTAACTATCTTTACGCTTCCTGTTGAAGTTGTGCCCGAGCCATAAGAAGAAACTGCAAGGAAATCGAGTTTAAGCGGCAGGTCGATATAGCGTGTAAGGTCTGCCATAAAATAGAGCGAGCCTTTAAGAATTCCCACAACAAGAAGATTCTTTCCCTCAAAATCTTTAGTTATCTGAGCACCGAGCCGCTCGTTAATTTTTTGTAATTCGTCCTTGGTAACAAGTACCTCTTTAATATCGTTATCAAGATTTGCCATAATATTAAACTATCTTTCCTCTCTGAAGTATGAAAGACCGAGAGCCGCCGGGCCTTGGTTTTCTTTTTTCTTACGAACGCTGACCATAACAAGAACAATAATGGTAACTATATAAGGAATCATCTTATACAATTCCTGCGTACGAAGCGCACCCGGAACATAAAGATACACAATATAAAGTCCGCCGAATGCGATAGAGCCGAGTATACTGAGGTTCGGTCTCCAAATCGCAAAGATAACGAGTGCGATTGCAAGCCAACCTCTGTCGCCGAAACCGTCGTTTGACCACACGCCGTTTGCGTAATCCATTACGTAATAGAGTCCTCCGAGGCCTGCGATAATCGAACCGATACCGGTTGCAAGGTACTTTGTTTTTTCTACATTAATACCTGCGGCATCTGCGGTTGCGGGATTTTCGCCGACTGCTCTGAGGTGAAGTCCCGCTCTTGTCTTATTAAGGAACCACGAAGCAAGAATTGCAATAATAATTGCGGCATATGCAAGAAAGCCGTAACTTAAAAACAATTTTCCGAACAAGCCGAGTTTATCCGCAAAGGGAAGCGAAGTTCTGAAAAAATTTGATGTAGTGGTGAGAGCAACAGACGGAACGTCGGCACCGGTAAGTTTAATAAGCGAGCCGCCGAAGAAGTTACCGAAACCTGTACCGAAGGTTGTAAGCGCAAGACCCGTAACATTCTGATTCGCTCTGAGCGTTACGGTAAGAAAGCTGTAAATACAGCCTGCAATGAGCGAACCCAAAATACAAGTCAAAAGCGGAATGAAAACAGCCAAAAAGCCGTTTGCGTCAGACTTATCGGCTAAGGAATTCTCATAGAAGAACGCACCGATAACACCGCTCATACCGCCGATATACATAATACCGGGGATACCCAGATTGAGGTTACCCGATTTTTCGGTAATAATTTCACCGGTCGAGCCGAAAAGGAGTGGTATGCCCTGCAGAATTGCTCTGTGCAAAAAATCGATTAATGTACCCATACTACTTTACCTCCTTATTTTCACGCTTGCGAAACTTCAGTTGATAGTTAATAAAGAATTCGCTGCCGATGATAAAGAACAAAATAATACCCGTGATGATTTCACTGAAACTTTGATTAAGACCGAAAATCATAGAAATCTGGTCTGCGCCTGCGTCAAGGAAAACGAGCAGCAAAGAAGTGAAAATCATATAAATAGGGTTAAATTTACCGAGCCATGATACCATAATGGCAGTAAAGCCTCTGCCGTCGGCAGTCGAAGTGGAAATAGTGTGGTCGGTGCCGCCTACAAGAAGCAGACCTGCGATACCGCAAACCGCACCCGAAAGAGCCATTGTACGAAGAATGACCTTATTTACATTAATTCCGATATATCGTGCGGTATTTTCGCTTTCACCGACTACGGCAATCTCATAGCCGTGCTTCGAATACTTGAGATAAATATACATTGCAACGGTGATAATCGCCACTATAATAATGTTAAGCAAATAGTTTTGACCGCCGATTGTCGGGAACCAGCCGGCCTCGGTTGCACGGTTGATAATACCGATTTTACCTGCGCCCTTGGGATTTTCCCAATACATACAGAAATATGAAACAAGCTGAATACCCACATAATTCATCATAAGAGTAAAGAGCGTTTCGTTTGTGTTAAACTTTGCCTTAAATATGGCAGGAATAAGCGCCCAAATTGCACCTGCCAAAACGGAAGCAACAACCATAATGAGAATCAAAAGGCCGTTTGGCACTTTATCGCCGAGCAAAATCATACAAGCAGTTGTTGCAAGTCCGCCTATAAGCACCTGACCTTCGCCGCCGATATTCCAAAATCGCATCTTAAACGCAGGGGTCAGTGCAAGCGACACGCAAAGAAGCATAGCAAGACTTTGCATAAGTTTCCAAAACTTTCTGGTGCTGCCGAACGCACCCTCAAACATGGTAACATAAACGCTGATGGGATTTTCACCCGTGAGCACCATGGTAAGAATTCCGCAAAAGATAAGTGCGAAAAGTATTGAGCCTATACGGATAAGAAACGAATTAAGTTTCGGCATCGAGTCCCTCTTTACGATATGAAAAAGAGGCTCATGAACAGTATTATTATTCTTTGCCATTATTCTCTTCCTCTCTTTCTACCGTTTTAGTCATAAGAAGTCCGATTTCTTCCTTTGTGGTATTTCGTCCGTCAACCGTGCCGGTAATACATCCGGAATTGATAACCATAATCCTGTCACAAAGTTCAATAAGAACATCCAAATCCTCACCGACGAAAATAACCGCCGTACCGTGCTCCTTTTGCTGTGACAGAAGATTATAAATAGTATAAGACGAATTAATGTCAAGTCCTCTGACCGGATAAGCCACCATAAGCACCTTAGGCTGAAGTGAGATTTCTCTGCCGACAAGAACTTTTTGAACATTACCGCCGGAAAGTCGTCTTACCGGAGTGTTTGCACTCGGAGTAACAACCTCGAGGTCGGAGATAATGTCGTCTGCAAGATGCTTGGGCTCTTTTCTGCTGAGGAAAGCACCCTTGCCGCCCTTGTACGAGCGAAGCATCATATTATCGACAATATCCATATTGCCGACCAGTCCCATACCGAGTCTGTCCTCGGGAACGAACGAAAGCGCAATGCCGAGTTTGCGAATCTCACGAGGAGTTTTTCCGACAAGTTGCTGTGGACCGAGATCGTCCGGTTTGTAGAGAATGCTTGATTTTTTTGTAGTAGTCTGAAGTCCTGCGATAGACTCAAGAAGTTCCTTTTGACCGCAGCCGCTGATTCCCGCAATACCGAGAATTTCGCCGCCGTAAGCCTTAAAGGATACATTGTCGAGTGCCTTTGTTCCGTCCTTTTTAATAACGGTAAGGTTTTCTACATCGAGTCTTTCCTTAGGATTCTTGGGCTCCTCACGGGTAATGTTAAGGTCAACCTTTGAGCCCATCATAGCCTCTGTAAGCATCTGCTCGTCAGCCTCGAAGGTCTTAATTGTGCTGATATGCTTACCCTTACGAAGAATGGCAACCCTGTCGGAGATTTCCAAAACCTCGTGAAGCTTATGTGTAATTATGATAATTGATTTACCGTCCTTACGCATATTGCGAAGAACATCAAATAATTTTTCTGTTTCCTGCGGTGTAAGTACAGCGGTAGGCTCGTCCAAAATAAGAATATCCGCCCCTCTGTAAAGCACCTTAATAATTTCGACCGTCTGCTTTTCGGATACAGACATATTGTAGATTTTTTTATCGAGGTCCATAGTAAAGCCGTACTTGTCGATAATGGCTTGAACCTCTTTCTTTGCTTCTTTGATATTATATTTTTTCTTATCCTCAATGCCGAGAATAATATTTTCCGTAGCGGTGAAAACATCAACAAGTTTGAAGTGCTGATGAATCATTCCGATTTTATACTTAAAAGCGTCTTTAGGAGATTTAATAACAACCTCTTCGCCGTTTACAAAAATCTGTCCTTTATCGGGGAAATAAATACCCGATACCATATTCATAAGCGTGGTTTTGCCCGAACCGTTTTCCCCCAAGATAGCAAGGATTTCTCCTCGTCTTACCTGCAAGTCGACATTATCGTTAGCTATAACCTTTTCGCCGAACTGCTTAGTAACCCCTTTTAATTCCAGAGCAAAATTATCCATAAATTACCTCTTAAAATAGTCTTACCGTGACGGAGTTTCCTCCGCCACGGGTGTTAAAATAATCTGTTTTGTTGACTATTAACCGAAGTTTACATCAAGAAGATTGATGCCGTCGATTTGAACATCAAAGTACGGAGCAGCACGGTATTCCGACTCATGGAAGTAACCGTCGCTTACAACCTCTTTATCAGGAGTGTAAGCTGCGTCTGTATCAACATCAGCCATATAAGAGGTGAGGTGACCGTCAGCGTCTACCTTTGCGTTCTTATTCTTATCTTCTGTAACTGTTACAGTGAATGTATTTACATCAAATACATGAACACTGCCGTCCTCGATAGCCTTCTTAGCCTTTTCAACAGCGTCTGCTGTGCCTTCTGCGGTTGCTTTCTGACCGAAATCTGTAAGAAGTACAGAGTTGTCTGAAAGAGTACCGGTCCAGTCTGCCTCGATTGTCTTGCCGTCTCTTACAGCCTCGATGCAGTGCTCAAGATAAGGAGCCCAGTTGATTCTCGAAGAAACGATAAAGGTGTTCGGACAAGCGGATTCTGTTGAGCCGTTGTATGAAACGTTAGGAACGCCTGCGCTCTCACAAGCTGTAGGAGCACCCATTGAGTCAGCGTGCTGAGAAACAAGAACAGCACCGTTTTGGATGAGCTTCTGAGCTGCTTCCTTCTCGGCTGTCTCGTCATACCAAGAACCTGTAAATGTAACATCCATTGTTACAGAAGGACAAACGCTCTTTGCACCAAGATAGAATGAAGTGTAACCCGAGATAACCTCAGCGTATGTGTAAGCACCTACATAACCCATCTTAGCCTGGTCAGCGGTAATCTTACCCTGGGCAATCATTTCATTAATCTTTTCGCCTGCTGCAACACCTGCAAGGTATCTGCCCTCATAAATAGCAGAGAAACCGTTGTGGAAGTTTGAAAGACCCTCTGTGTGAGCCTTTGTACCTGTTGCGTGAAGGAACTGTACATCTGTAAATTCCTTAGCAGCCTGAATAATGTAATCCTCGTGACCGAAACTGTCTGCAAGAATAAGGTTGCAGCCCTCGTCAACAAGTTCTGCCGCTGCGTCGTATGCAGCCTGACCTTCCTCAATGTTGTTCTTTTGAACAAGCTCTACGCCCATCTTCTCGGCAGCCTCCTGAGCGGCTACGATGAAGTTCTTGTCGTAGGTTGAATTCTCGTCATGAAGTGTGATAAGACCGAGTTTAACAGTCTTGCCTTCTGATTTAGCGCTGTCGTCTTTACCCGATGCCGAGCAGCCTGCGAATGCAGCTACTACAAACAAAGCGGCAAGGATAACAGCAAGAACTCTTTTTGTGATTTTCATTTGTGTTTCCTCCGTTTTATTTTTTATATTATCGGCTTTGCGCCTAATAACCTGAATCAATCAGTCCCTGAACACGACTTCGCCGGTCTTTGCGTCCATTGACTCAACTATTGCAAGCGACTCTACTCTGATACCCTGCGCCCTCAAATCATCTCCGCCGTGCTGATAACCCTTTTCTATAACGGTGCCGCAACCGACAAGAGTTGCGCCGCTCTGCTCAACAAGATGAATAAGTCCTTTAAGAGCATTTCCGATTGCAAGAAAATCATCTACAATCAAAACCTTGTCGCCCGGGTTCAAAAATTTCTTTGAGACGATAATGTCATATGTCGTACCGTGAGTGAACGACTCGACGGGTGTGGTGTAAACGTCGCCTGCTATATTTTTAGTCTTAGTCTTTTTTGCAAAAACTAAAGGACATCCGAATTCCTGAGCAACCATCGCACCGATTGCGATGCCCGATGATTCTATGGTCAGAATTTTATTGATGTCCTCGTCCTTATATAATCTATGAAATTCTTTTCCGACTTCACGCAAAAAGGCGCAGTCTATTTGGTGGTTCAAAAAGCAGTCTACCTTCAGTATATTACCCTCGTAAACCTGACCCTCTGCCAAAATCTTTTTCTTAAGCAAATCCATAACGGATACCACCAATCGCTAAAATAAATACCACATATATAATATAAGAAAAACCGACAAAATTCAACATAAATTTTTGTTTGATACCGATTTTTAACCTTTTTCTGTATGCCTTACAAATTTATAGTGAAAGTAACGGTGAATATATGTGCAACTTGCTATGCAAAATAATACAATGTGTCGAAAAGAGTTGTATATTTCGCTCATTGCAATTCAAAAATCGTTAGTATATAATTACAGCAGAACCGACGGAGGACGATATTTATGATTAACTTAATAGCACTCGACCTTGACGGAACGCTGATGTATACCGACCATATCACCGTAACCGAGGAAAACCGTGCAGCACTGAAAAAAGCACATGAAAAGGGAGCGAGCCTTGCGGTTGCTACGGGCAGAACTCTTGCGATAATCGGCGATGTTTGCGAACAAGTACCCGAAATAGACTATGTTATATACTCGAACGGTGCGGCAGTATATGACAGACGGCAGAGCAAAAATATTTATACCGAATATATGAGTCCCGATTTATACGAGCCTCTGCTCAAAAAAAGTCTTGAAATAGGGGGCTTTGTTGAGGTTTATATTGACGGCAAGGACTATGTGCCCAAAAAGCAGGCAGAGATCTTCGGTGCCGATTTCCTGCCGAAAGAGTTTTTGGAAAAACTCTCTGAACAGATGACGCCGATAGACGATATAATCGAATTTACAAAAGGCAAAGAGATAGAAAAGGTAACCGTCTATGCTACCGACAAAAACGATTTTAATACGCTGTGGAACGAACTGAGCAAAAATGATGAAATATGTCTTGCCTCGTCGATGCCGGTAAGTATGGAATTTACCGCAAAAGGCGTAAACAAAGGTACGGCAATCAACGGAATGTGCAAGGTGTTCGGCATTACGGCTGACGAATGTATGGCATTCGGTGACGCAGGAAACGACTGCGAAATGCTGAAATACTGCAAATATTCCTTTGCTATGGCTAACGGCACCGACGAATGCAAAAAAAGTGCAAAATACGAAACGCTCTCAAATGCCGAAAACGGAGTTGCCGCAGGAATTAACAGGTTTATCTGAAACAAACCCAATATGCAAAGCAAAACCGCAAAAGAAAACATTAAAATAATTTATCAAAAATAAATTTAGGTCTTGACAAAACCGACAAATATCTATATAATTGGTTTTGCAGTTGCGGATTTAGCTCATCCGGTAGAGCGTCACCTTGCCAAGGTGAAGGTAGCGAGTTCGAGTCTCGTAATCCGCTCCATAAACAAAGAAAGAAGAAGTCTTGTACTTCTTCTTTTTTTGTTCTTTGGTTGTGGTATAAGAGACTCGAAAAGACCGTTGCGAAGCAAAGAACAGTCCGGGGGACTGTTCGTCGGTCGGGTGCGTGTCGGCGAGCGCAAAAGCGAGCCGAGCGAGTCTCGTAATCCGCTCCATAAACAAAAAGGAAGCATTCATTGCTTCCTTTTTTTGTTTTTCGGTTGTGATATAAGAGACTCGAAAAGACCGTTGCGAAGCCATTGCATAGGCTCTAATGCCTCCCTTTCTAAGGGAGGGGGACCACGAAGTGGTGGTGGGATAGTCACTGCCTTTTTAGAATGCTTTTCAGCAGCGACTGTAACAACACTTAACCAACAACGCAAACCCCTCCGTCACGACTTTGTCGTGCCACCTCCCCTAATAGTGGAGGCATATCGGCTTCCTTTTTTGTTTTTCGTTTTTGGGCAAGAGACTCGAAAAGACCGCTGTTCGCCCTACAATATAAAAATTCCCCGCAGATAATTACCGTCTGCGGGGTTATTTTTATGCCAAATTACTTTTTAGGAACGATTTTATCCTTACCGCCCATATACATACGGAGTGCCTCGGGAATTGAAACGGTACCGTCTGCGTTAAGATTATTTTCAAGAAATGCAATAAGCATTCTAGGCGGAGCAACAACTGTATTATTAAGGGTGTGAGCAAGGTAATTGCCGTTTTCTCCCTTAATTCTGATTTTAAGTCTGCGAGCCTGCGCATCTGTAAGATTTGAGCAAGAACCGACCTCAAAATATTTCTTCTGTCTCGGTGACCAAGCCTCTACATCGACCGACTTAACCTTAAGGTCTGCAAGATCGCCCGAGCAACATTCAAGCGTACGAACCGGAATATCAAGACTTCTGAAAAGATCAACGGTATTTTTCCAAAGTTGGTCGAACCAGTACTTCGACTCCTCCGGCTTACATACAACAACCATTTCCTGCTTTTCAAACTGGTGAATACGATAAACGCCTCTCTCCTCGATACCGTGAGCGCCCTTCTCCTTACGGAAGCAAGGAGAATATGAAGTAAGAGTAAGCGGAAGTTTCTCCTCGGGAGTAATCGTGTCGATAAATTTACCGATCATAGAATGCTCCGAAGTACCGATAAGGTACAAATCCTCGCCCTCTATTTTATACATCATGGCATCCATTTCCTCAAATGACATAACGCCCGTAACAACATTCGACCTAATCATAAACGGAGGCACAACATAGGTAAAGCCTCTGTCAATCATAAAGTCTCTTGCGTAAGAAATTACTGCGGAATGGAGCCTTGCAATATCGCCCATAAGGTAGTAGAAACCATTGCCCGCAACTCTGCCGGCAGCCTCCATGTCAATGCCGTCGAAAGTCTCCATAATATCGGTGTGATAAGGAATCTCAAAATCAGGAACGAGTGGTTCGCCGAATCTCTCAACCTCAACATTTTCGCTGTCATCCTTGCCGATAGGAACAGACTCGTCAATGATGTTCGGTATCATCATCATACGCTTTGTAACATCTGCACCGAGTTCTGTTTCACGCTTGGCAAGCTCGTCAAGTTCCTGTGCCTGAGCGGTAACCTGCTTTTTAACTTCTTCAGCCTCGTCTTTCTTGCCCTGTGCCATCAAAGCACCGATTTGCTTAGAAATCTTGTTTCTGTTTGCTCTGAGTTCATCCGCTCTTGCAACAACTTTTCTGCGTTCTTCGTCAAGTTCGATTACCTCGTCAACGAGCGGAAGTTTTTTATCCTGAAATTTTTTCTTTATATTTTCCTTTACGATTTCGGGATTTTCTCTTACAAATTTAATGTCTAACATTTTTATTCTCCTATAATATGTTTATGTGAAATATTATTTTGCAATCGCATTTGCAATGTTTTTAAGGTCATCAAGGGTGTAAAATTCTATTTCAAGTGTGCCCTTGTTTCTGCCATTATATACCTTAACCTTGGTGCCCAGTGCATCGGAAAGGGCGAGTTCAACCTCATCATAAAAACTGTCTCTTGCTTTGCCGCTTGAAGCCTTTATTTTAGAGGTTTTCGGACGCTTTGCCATCTTTTCGACATCACGCACGGTCAACTTTTTGTCTACAATTTGCTTTGCACATTCGAGCATCATAGGCTCATTGTCAAAGGCTAAGAGAGCTCTTGCGTGGCCTGCGGAAATGTCTCCGTCCTTTGTCATTTGTCTGACTTCCTGAGGAAGTCTTAAAAGACGAAGTGCGTTTGTTATAGCCGGTCTTGACTTACCGACCGAAGTGGCAACTTCCTCCTGTGTAAATCCGCATTTGTCGATAAGTGCCTGCAAACCCTCTGCTTCTTCGATAGGATTCAAATCCTCACGCTGCAAATTCTCGATAATTGCGATTTCCATTGCCTCGGTATCGCTCAGTTCCTTGATAATAACAGGAACTTCTTTTAATTCGGCAAGGCGTGACGCTCTCCAACGGCGTTCACCCGCAACAAGTTGATAGCCGCCGGTTGTGAGCGGACGAACAAGAAGCGGTTGCAAAACTCCGTGTTGTTTAATAGAATCGGCAAGTTCTTGAAGCGCCGCCTCATCAAAAGTTTTACGAGGCTGTTCCTTGTTCGGGATAATATCGTTAACGGCAAGCGTATCGGTCGATACCATGGAATCAGTATTATTCTCCAGCATTAACGCTCCGAGACCCTTACCGAGTCCCGATTGTTTTTTTGCCATATCTTACTCCTCTTTATTACTTGTTTGCCTTTAGAAATTCGTCAACGAATTTTTTATAAGCAAATGACGGTTTAGAATATTTTTCATAGTAAATTACGGGTTCGCCGAATGACGGAGCCTCCGCAATTTTTATCGAACGGGGAATCATAGTCTTGTAAGGCTTGTTAGGGAAATACTTGTTTACCTCATCGATAACCTGCTGATTGAGTTTCAATCTGCTGTCATACATAGTAAAGAGCACGCCCTCAAGCTCAAGATGTTCGTTATAATGCTGTTTTATCGTTCTGACGGTAGAAACCAGTTGGCTGAGTCCTTCAAGTGCATAATACTCACACTGAAGCGGCACAATTACGGTATCTGCGGCAACGAGCGCATTAATCGAAAGCATGCCCAGTGACGGAGGACAGTCTATAATTATGAAATCAAATTCCATAACGAGAGTAGCAATCGCTCTTTTTAATATGCTGTTTCTGTTTTCCAGTTCGGCAAGTTCAACCTCCGCTCCTGCAAGATTCATATTGGCAGGGAGTATGTAAAGGTTTTTGAACTCAGTCTCAACCATAATAGAACGAGCCGTTGCCTCACCGGTCAAAACATCGTAGGTGCTGTACTCGACAGTACTTTTGTCTATGCCGACACCGGAGGTACTGTTTCCTTGCGGGTCAATGTCTATAAGGAGCGTTTTCTTGCCTTTTTGCCCCAAAGCGGCAGCCATATTAACGCAGGTCGTTGTTTTTCCCACGCCGCCTTTTTGGTTAAAAATCGCCACAGTTTTTCCCATAAATTCACCCCTCATTAATATTGAATATATTATACTACTTTTATATATTCATATCAAGGTGAATATGTTGTAGTATTTATAATTCATTGTGCAAGATATAGAAATGCAACTGTAATGTTTCATGTGAAACAGTCGGACTGTCAATAAGGCTCCTGAAACACACCAATAT
>ERZ1034952.2181-NODE-2181-length-14843-cov-24.076210_pt1 | contig 14843 bp, 14 predicted proteins | sample MGYA00520625_ERZ1034952 | MGnify/ENA primary metagenome ERZ1034952 (study PRJEB33766, sample SAMN09781773) | gut metagenome | biome: gut microbiome | host: Homo sapiens | place: Madagascar | study: EMG produced TPA metagenomics assembly of the PRJNA485056 data... | reverse complement strand
GCTGGAACTCCGGGCGATTGTCCGTTTTGGCAGAGAATGCACGGTCAATGTAGTGTTTGACCACGGTAATGCCGTTTTTCTCCGCATAGGCCGTGCATTCACGAATCTGGCCTTCGATGGATTCTTCGCGCTGGTTGTCCGAGGAATAGCGGGCGTAAATTACGGCGGTCATAGACTCACTTCCTTTTTCTTATCGAACAGATGGGTAGCTTTTTGCGTACTTGTAGATCTGCCGTGCACAGTCAAGGCTCATTTTGCTGGAATCGTTGTGTTTGAGCCATGCATTCACATTGCCCGGATTCAACTTCAAGTCTGTGTAAAGACGATAATTCGTCAATTTCTTTTTCTGTTGAAGTTCCAATACCCGGCGATGGATCAGCTCTTTTGTGTCATTATCCGCAAGGGCGGCATCTCGCACCGAGCAATAGCTGCGCCAGACCTTCAAATAGCCCTCCGGCAGTTCAGGAGACTGTTTTTCCAAGAGCAGCAGCATTTTCGCCAGCGAGTAGCGATTAGAAAGCCGCTCATATTCCGCAACAACCGTGCTGTTTGCAGTATAGTGGAGCAATAAATCCACTTTATCATAGGCCAAAGCATAGAGAAACAGCGGTTCTTTCAAGCGGGGATTTTCGACCATGCAGTCCGCCAGCTTATGGACACTTGCCGTCTGAACCCCGGAAAGTTCTGTCACATACTGCTTCAAAAAACCTTCAAATGTCAGCTTTCGCATGGTCTCCACCTCTCCACATACTCCTGATAGCGGATATAAAAATCCCGATACCGCCAGTCGTTCAAGATGCTGGCTTTCAGTTCATCTTCATCCGTTGCAAGATGCTCCAGCAAATCCCAGTCCAAGGAGTTCCGCACAGCCTCGCTCTCTACATCTGCTTTGTCAGTGTCGCGGAAGGAGCAGAGCTTTGCAATCACCAAATCTTCCAGGCTGGGTGTATAGAACTGCACCTTTGTACCGCCAAAGGGTAGCGGCTGAAGTCGATCTTGGAAGTTGTACGGAAAATTGTCGATGTAGGCTTCCACATCGGTGTTAATGTCGTACTTTCCGAGCAAGCCATACAGTTCTTTCGGAACGCTCAAGGCATCAATATCATGGGTAGTGCGGGTCAGCTTGCCCAGCAAAATAAACGCACTGCCGCCTACGATCACCATCTGATAGCGGTCGTTGTTGTCGATCATCAGGTCCGCGTCTTCGTCCAACCGTTCCAGACGCTTGCGGAGGTCATCTAAGATCATCTTTCCCATAAAGCAACCTTTCGCATTTTCAATAATAGTATTTCCTAAAATTATTTTACAGAAAAGAAATCTGATTGTCAAGCACATCACCTAATTTCAGTTGCCAGTCCAAGATATTGTAATCTCCCTGCCCACCGTCTCGCAACGGACTTCCATCCAGCTTTGCAAACCTTTAAGCGCATCACACCATTTATGGAAGATTTCTCTATTCCTTTCTATTTGTTCATTCCATCGAACAGTCACGCCATAATCCCCAAATTCAAGGTACACATAGGACAACACTTCTTTAGGTTTCATGTCACCATCATACGGATATTTTGCAAAGCGTTTAGTCGGCTCAATCGTATCCAACAGGCACAGCATAAACTGTAACGGATACTTTTGGATTGATAACTTATTCTCGCCGTGTTTCAAAAACAAAAGTGGGCTCAAACCGTATGCCTGATACAATTCCGTATCCATTTCGCCGCCCATCCATATATTATGACAAATAATCGCATCTGCCACATAAGCCGCATGGGATAGTTGCTCGATATGCCATTTAAGATTTCCTCCTTCCTCTATAAAACCCTTCTTTTTGATTTTTTTATTTTGGCTGTATCTTAAAAAGTTCTTTACAAATCTATCGAAAAATAAATATCCAGCTAAGATACCATGTTCGCAGGATCCTTTGTTCGCACGGTAATAAAAATAATTTTTTATCAAATTTTCCGAGAATCTTTGCGGTGTCCGTAGTTTTCGATATGGAAAATTCCCATAAGGGGAATATACAACATCGAGTTCTCCAAGATAATATTCTAAGTCTTTTTGCCGTTCTGTTGGATTTTCTGGTACGCGAATATTTTCAACGCAACTTGCAATATCGTGATATAAAGCAGTCAGGTACCATGTGTAAAGAAAATCATAATTTTCGCTATCGTTATTTTTATCGCTATCTTTCACATTATACCATTTATCATACTCTGGCAAAAAAGTTCTCAGTTGCCTTTCCAAACTATTTTCAATCAACGAGTTTTTCTCTATAAACGCTGTACCCAGCAAATAAAGTGATACCGTGTGCAAGTGTTTTCCATTATCTAAATATGACTCCCTGAAATCAAAATCCAAAAGTCCATCTTTTTCTCCTTTTACAAAGCAGTCATTTATAAAATCTTTGCATTTTTTATCTTCATCTCCATCTGTCCAAAAATCAGGAGTGTTGATTTTATAGTATAATCGATTGATCTTCTCATATATTCTTAAAAGACTATGCTCAAACGCATTTTCTATACACATATTTTAGCTCCTTGTAGTCCTGTACGGTATACTTGCCATTCTGATATGTTTCGCACAACTCTGTTGCCCTTTTTAACTGAACACTAAGTTCCTGATCAATTTCGTACAAAGACATATCCTTTTTTATAACATTCAATCTTGCACTATCAAGGATCATTTGGATTTTCTCAACAACTTCTTTATTCATCTTTCTACTTTCATTACAAAAAGTTTCGCCCAGTTTTAGGCATCCAACACTTTCCAGTAACTTTATCAGCGATTCAGCTTGCCTTTGTCCGCAAGCATTTACAGCAATTATATTCTTGCACTCTTTTAGCTGCGTTACTTGAGTTGCATAGTGGTTCTGAATCTTTATACGCAAAGCATCCGCTCTTTCTTCTAAATTATGATTTAATATAATCGAAACAAGCCAACCCATAAAACATTTGAAGGGTTGACTTCCCACTGTAGCATAAAACAGCCCAGCTTTTCCCCACAGATTTATATATTTTTCCGAATTCAAAAAAGTCCCCTCAAATAATCCAAACAGCACCGTCAACAACAACACCTCAACAACAATATTTTGCTGTGGTTTCTTTATTTTAAGGATTGACATTGTAAAGCTGATTCCAATAATTGAAAGCAAGCATCCAACAAGTGGTACTATTTGGATTCCATCGTCGAACATTACCAAAAGTTCTATCCATACAGATAAACCCACTAGGACAACCGCCAAAACGCCCATCACTATAAATATCATTGTTAAAACAATCATTCTCGATCTCCTATAACAACGCTCATATCATCCACTGACCCATTTTCCACAGCCTGCTCTATCAGTTTTTTACAAAACTCCATCTTGTCATCTGCCGCACAATAAATATCTTCCATTTCATCAATGCTTACATGGTCGTGGATACCATCCGATGTGATAATCAGCATATCCTGTCCCGAAACATCAATCTGCTTCAATTTCAGCAAAGCCGGATTGTCTGCGCCAAAACAAGCTGTGATTTCATTTTTACGATTGAATGATTCCGCAGTTGAAGCATCTAGCTGTCCGGTTGCCAACAGATACTCCAAAGTTGTGTCATCACGCGTCAGCTGCTTCAGATATTTTCCGTTGACCACTGCATATATCCGCGTATTGCCCACATAGGTGATTTTTGCAGAATCTTCAGTAAACTCCACTAAAGCCAGTGTTGTTGCCATTCCTGCAAGGGCTTTATCTGTCTGTGAAAACGCAATCAGCCTTCGATTGATTTCTGTCAGATCTTCAATCGAGTGGCGGCATTTTCCCAATTCATCCACAACGAACTGCGATGCCACCGCACCGGCATTATTTCCACCAACACCATCTGCAACCGCTACAAAGCCCTCTGTGCATTCACATTCATGTATGCCCTTAGACAGAATGTTCTGATTCAAAACCACTCTGTCCTCATTCTGGACTTTCTGCACACCTTTCCGGGTTGCCGCATAGATTTTCATCATTTCACCTCAGGAGCATTTCAACTCCGGCGGCAGCGCATCCGCTTGGATCTCATCAATTTTCAGGGTGGCATCCCCAAAGATCTCGTGGTCGAAAAGATAGCGTGCCAGCGGGTTGATCAGGAAGTTTTCGACAATATTGCCAATGCCACGGCCACCGTTTGACAGGTTCGCCAGCGCCTTTTTTTCCAGCGTCCGATAGGCTGCATCCGACAAGGACACCGTAATGCGCTTTTCGCTTTGAAGATTACGGATGATCTTATCCACCTGCGATTTCAGGATACGAACTGCAACTTCCGGACGGATATAATCGAACACAACAATATTTTCACCGATACGATTCAAAATTTCCGGGCGGCCCAAATCCAGTTTGAAATAATTCTCGATAGCCTCCCGGACACGCACAGACATCTCCTGATATGGCATATCGCTGGTCACATTGGCTTCTCGTGTACCGTCTGCACCACGCGTATAAATGCCAAGATTGCTGGTAAATATGATGATCGTTTCCGAAAAATAGACAGTATTCCCCTGTCCATCTGTCATGCGGCCATCTTCCAGAATCTGAAGGAACTTATCCAGAATTGATGGGTGTGCTTTTTCGATTTCGTCAAACAACAGGATAGAGAAGGGGTTCTTTTTGATTGCATTTGTGAGCTGGCCACCGGCTTCATAACCAACATAACCCGGAGGCGCACCGAGCAGCTTCTGGTCGCTGTGGCTCTGGGAATATTCGCTCATGTCAAAACGAATGCAGCAGCTCTCGTCCCCGAACAGAAGTTCTGCCAACGTTTTGGCTGTTTCCGTTTTGCCCGTACCCGTAGGACCTGCAAAAAACAGGACACCCTTCGGGCGACTGTGCGACGAACCCTGCAAGCCGGACATTCCGGTGATAGCACGCTTGATAACATCCAGCGTTTTGGAGATGGCATAGTCCTGCCCTTTCACACGGGCTTCAAAGGTCGTTTTGGCATTTTTGATTTCTTCCAACTGCAAGGTTTTCCAAGGATTCTCCTTGATGCCATACTTATACAGGTCGATGACATCGCACATATCCCGCACAGCGATTCGTTCATTTTTGCAAAGCCTACGCAGACCGTTGATTTCCGTGAAGCTGAAACCGTCCGTCAAGGCCACGAACCGATCTTGAATCTTTTCCAGTTCCTCCGGGTGTGCAATATAATACTCTTTTTCTTCCTCGTAAATATCTTTTGCAAAGAAGCTGGGGAAGTTTGCTCCCTTCACCAGTACTTCCCGTTCCTCTCTGGACGGATAGGTGACAGTAATCGTTTTGACATTGGGATTTTGCAGATAGAACCATGCTGGCAGATCGTTCGTTTTGTTCACGATCAACACCAGCAGATTTTTCAGGATGCTGCCGCTTTCTGTCCGCACATCCTTTGCTTCCAAAGACGCTTGTAGCAACAGGGTAAAACTGTCCACTTCACTCTGGTCCATATTATCCGGTTTCACGATATACCGGGATGCAAAGTTCATAATAATAACAGATGCTTCCCGGTTCTGAGTCAGTGCGGAGTAGGCAATATCCGAAGCGGTGTTATTCCTGCCCTTAAAAGTGCACTTGATTGTATGATTATCGACAGGGGCATTCACCAGCTTTGCAAAGGCTTTTGTGTATTCTTCCTCGCAGTTATTATAAAACCCCCGCAAACTATCGTAAAAAATAATATTCTGGTATCCGGAATCCTTGAAAAAGAAATGCAGATACTCCGACAGGCGTAAAATGCTCCCCTTCGGGGTACTTCCCTCCTGCGGATACTGGTAAGAATCCAGCACATCACCCTCTAAAATCAGCAACGGCTTAATTTTTGAAAAAATTTCAAGTTCTTTGTGCCATTTTGAAATATAGTCACTCATTTTGATTCCTCATAATTATTTATTTCTATGCTCAACCACAATATTATCCGGTAGCTCTTTTGGATATATTGAATTTCCCAGAAGAACTACTTTTGTCTTTCGGGTTGCAGACCGAATACCCGCAAATGCGTTATATTCAATGATAGAAACACTTGCAGGAATCACTATTTCTTCTAACTTTGTCGCTGAAAAAGCATATCTTCCGATATAACACAGACCCTCTTTCAGTTCAATCTTCTTCAATTGGGAGCATTCTGAAAAGCAATCGTTAGGAATTTTTCTTATACTTTTTGGAATTATCACTTCTCTTAACCCAGTCAAAGAAAAACTGTATTCGCCCATTTCTTTTATGCCCTCTGGGATGCTTATGTGTTCCAACTGGTGACATCCGCTAAACGCTTTCCTCTTAATGTACTGAATCGTACCGGGCAAATACACTCTCTTTATATCTTTCCCTATAAATGCACGTTCTCCAATCCCTACAACATTTTTGCCTTGTATCATTTTGGGGATTCTCACTTCTTCTGCATTTGTCTTTCCTATATATGAAGCGATTTCAATTCCCAACGCTATATTTCTATATGTAAATTGATTTTCAGGTGTATAGTTTACTTCTTTATTTGAAATTCCCCGCATAGAAATTCCGGTTTCTTTCAGTATCTTAGCATCTAAAACTGTTTTTTCTTCTTCTGCCCGTTTGAGTTTTTCTTGTTGTGCTAAAAGATTCACTTCTGTATTTTCTGATGTATTATTCACCAGTCGCATCAACGAAATCACTCGCTGCTGGCTTTTAATGTATATACCAATTTCATTAGACTTGTTCATATCGGCAACAATTGAAAGAGTTTCTTCCAATTGTTGAATTTTATCCTTTAGCAGACGGTTTTCTTTTCGAAGTTTTTCCAATTCATCCATAGGTGTACACCTTATATATTCTTAAATTCACTAAGTGGTTTTACTTGTATCCCCTTTAATCTTGCCTGATTTTGAACTGTACTGCCTGCCAAGCAATATATAGTAACTTCACCAAATATTCTGTACGGCATAGACTCAAACTCTGTACATTTACCGAGTACGGCAATATGTATATTCCTTTTATTATTATGATCATAGCAATCAAATGCAACCCGCTCAATTTTCTTTACACTAGCGGGAATAATAATACTCTCCACACCCGAATTTTTAAACGCATTCCATTCGATTTCTTCGAGCTTCTCTGGCAATATAACTGTCTGCAAAAATTTACAATCTTCAAAACAGCAACTAGGAATCACAACGCATTTTGAAGGTATTTTTATTTGCCGAATAGCCGTTCCGGCCAGGCATCTAAAGCGGAGTTCTTTCAGTGACTCTGGTAAATTAATAACCGATAACTGCTTGCAATCGAAAAAGGCATCGTTTCCGATATACTGAAGTTTCTCAGGTAGAATCGCCTTTCTGAAGGTCATTTTTGCAAACGCTTCTTCTCCTATACCAACGACCGTCTTTTCTTTGATTTTCTGGGGGATTATCAGTTCTTCACCCACTTCAAATCCAGTGAATCCTTGAATCTCCACGCCGCCGGGCACATCCCGATACGCAAACTGCTCTGCCAAAGCATCCTCGGCAGGCGTATTCTGTGCAGATGCTCGGATAGCCTCCTCGATTCTGGCATCCATCGCCGCTTTTTCTGCCGCCAACTGGTCGATGACTTGCTGCTGCGCATCCGCATTCAGTTTTTGAGTGCCTGCCGCCGCATTGACCAGCTTACTTGCGGCAAGTACACGCTGCCGCTGAGCGATGTACTGCCCCATCTCGCTGGACTTATTCATGTCGGCAATCGTAGCAAGCGTTTCTTCAAAATATGCCATACGATTTTTCAATGCTTCAATTTCTTGTTGGAGTTTTTCTAATTCACTCATAGGTATTTCACCTTATTCGTTTTCAAATTTGCTAAGCGGCTCAATTTCAATACCAATTCGGCGCGCCTCCCTCTGTATCTTACTCCCTGCAAGACAATAAATCTTTACATTTTTAGGTGGATATTTTCCCAACTCCGTTTCCATTCCTAATACAGCAATTGCGGTTTCTCTATTAAACGCATTCCAAAGTACTTGAACCTTCTCTGGGATAATAATACTTGAAACACTAGTCAATGAAAAGGCTCCAAGTTCAATTGATTCCAGTTGATCATTGAGAACCACTTTCTCTAGTTGACTGCAGCCTTGAAAGCACATTGCTCCAATTTCTTTCAATTCAGGAGGCATTGTAATTTTTCTCAGTTCTTTACATTCTTCGAACGCATTTTCACCAAAACTTATAATGCTATCCGGAAAAAACACTCGTTCAAAGTTCATATTCTTAAAAACGCCCTTGCCAATTCGCACAACTGGTTTTCCTTTGATTCTTTCAGGAATAACTAGTGTATCTTCCGTTTCAAACTCATTAAATCCCTGAATCTCCACACCGCCAGGCACGTCTCGATAAGTAAACTGTTCTGTCAGATCATCTTCAGCAGGCGTATTCTGTGCAGATGCCCGGATAGCTTCCTCGATTCTGGCATCCATAGCTGCTTTTTCTGCCGCCAGTTGGTCAATGACTTGCTGCTGGGCATCCGCATTCAGTTTTTGAGTGCCTGCCACCGCATTGACCAGCTTACTTGCGGCAAGTACACGCTGCCGCTGAGCGATGTACTGCCCCATCTCGCTGGATTTATTCATATCTGCAAGTGTCGCAAAGCTATCTTCCAGATACTTCACACGCTTTTCCAGCGCTTCGATTTTTGCGGTAAGTTCAGTATATTCGCTCATGTTGACCTCCTGCATCGTTCAAAAAGAGAACTCTTTTTTGTGGATTCCAACCGACACCACCGTGTCGCCCACAGTAAAGTTCTGAATTTGGTTCTGTCCGTTTTCCAGATAATTTGTGTACTTTGCTCTCAGTTGCTCCTCCAAAATCCGGATATTCTGATTGTCCGACCCACGGAGAAAGCACCCGTTGTTTCGCTCCTGAAGATAAGGCCCATCGATCAAAACCGAAATCCCGGTCAAATCTTTTCCTACCAGTTCATCGAATGTATAGCCGGTATATACCAGAATATCGGGGCTGATAGTTTTAAGTTCCTGAATCAGCTTCATGCAGGCATCAAATTGAAAAAGCGGATCACCGCCTGTCAGGGTAAATCCATCCACCGGGTAGCGGTCCACAATTTTATGGATCATCTGCATGACCCGCTCCTGTGACACCTGATACCGCTTCTGAAACTCCCACAATTCCGGGTTGCTGCATCCTTCGCAGCGTCTGGGGCAGCCGCAGAACCAGATACCAATGCGCTTTCCGGGTCCCAGCACTTCCACCGGGTACAGAATTCGTGCAATATACATCAGATTTTCCTTACCAGAAGATACGCCGCTAGTTCTTGCCGCTTTCCATCTTTGCAGAAGCCGCCTAAGCCGACCTCATCGCCGTCTTTGACCTCAACCACACTTCCAATTTGCTGGTCATTCACAAATGTCGGATTGGTGCCACTCAGGTTTTCCAGATAAAGTTTCCCATTCTGCATATAAAAACGACATTGTTTCCGGCTCACATAGCCCTTTCCAGCCAGAAAGCATTGCAGTTCATGTTCTCGCCCTACAACGACCTCATCTTCCGTAATGTCGTATGCAAAGGCTCCGTCCAGACTGGTCAACTGATACTTTCCCTGTGCTGCTTCCAACTCCGTGGGTAGAACGTCCGAAATATCCTCTCCGCAGGCACTGCACTTGCGGGCGTTGGATGGGTTTTGTGCCCCGCAATCGCAGATACGGACAAGTACCTTCGACGGTTCTTCCAAAGGCGAAGTTTCTGGTTTTGGTTCATCGTCTTCGTCCATAATGCGAACACCCATCAAATCTGCCGAGCAGTTCTCGCAGTCCATCAGGGAAGGGGCGTTTTTCGCCCCACAAAACGGACAAATCTTGAATTTTGACATAATCGTTTTTTACTCCTTCAAATACCGTTCCTTACCTTGCCCTATGCCACTGCGTCTATTATTTGCCTTGAATGTATCAATAGGTGCAGTTGTTTCATAATCCGATACGTTGATGATCTGCGCATAGTCTTCGGATGGAGGAAGCAGTGCTATCCGACTTTTCAAAACCACGCCTTTCGCTTCCAGCCGCTTTTCAATCTCTGAGAAATCATCGCAGAAAGATTCCATAGATTCGCACAGTTGTTTGGCCTCTGCCGCATCCGGCAAGCGGTCATCCGTGTCCAATCCACCCAGTTCCATGGTGATTTTGCCGTCATCGGCATAGGTCACGTTTACCGCCGTTCCATCCTCGTAAGCGTACAACTCGTTGGTGAAGTGCCGTCCGTTCTTTTTGTGCACCTGACGCTGACCGATCACATTATAACCCATTTCTACCATCACTTCGTCAATGCTCTGGCTGATATAGGCTCGTTCATCGTCCTCTGCAAGCTGCTGTTGGAGCCTCTCTATCTCTTTTTGCAGCATTTCCAGCTCTGCCTGACAGCAGCGCGTTTCTTTTGGCTCAACCTCTGCGGATAGGCACAGAGCTTCATAGCAGGCTCTGGTCTGTGAATACACCTCAAAAATCCTCTCATACGCAACAATTTCTTTTTGGCAATCGGCAAGCAGCGACATCACAGTAATAGCCGCAAAGTTCTTCAAGTGTTCTTCATCCTGCAATTTTTCCAAAGCAGATTTCGCCTGCTCTCCCCGTGCAAAAAGGTCATCTGAGATTTTCGGCTGTGCATCCAGCACTTTGGTCAACTCGGCGCAAATTTTTGCTTTCAGGTTTTCTGAGCTATCAACAATTTTTTCTACCGGAGCAGGCGATACATCATTTTTCGCAAAGAATGCGTCCGCAATGCTGACACCAAAATAGCGTCCCAGTGCCTCGTCATTTTCTTGCGCCGCTTGCTGGATTTTCTGTTGAAGCAACGCAATTTCAGCTTGCCGTTGCTTGATCTGCGTGCAGATGACTCTCACGTGGGCGGCATCCTTCGATTCCACGTTCTGAGCAAGCGCAACAGCACTTGTAACCGTTTCTTGCATTTCCTGAATCAGCCGCTGCAAACCATGATCGTTTCCAGTTTTTGCAGTAAGCTCCTTTGCAACAGCCTGTTCCCGAACGAACGTGCTGTTTTCTTTTTGTATCTGTCCAAGCGTATTTTTCACCCAGATACAGTTCTCTTTTCGCTCCTGCTCAATTCTGCGCTGTTCTTCAATGGCTCTCCGCTGGGCAGCGGTCAATGTATATCTTGATGATTTCGGGCCAGACATTGCGTTCAACTTCTTTCAATGTAACAGTATTTTTTCTGGAGAACATCTAATTTTATATATCGCTCTTCTAGTTCTCTTGCCGATTTGCTGGATGGTTCAAGCAGTTGCAACAAGTTTATAACGCTTGATTCGTTATTGCTTTCTCGTGTAACCTTATACTTCTCATTTTCCTCTGCTGCTTTTTCTGCCGCCAAAATTGCTTGCTCCGCACTAAACTTAAATTCTTCCGTAAAATCCGCAACTGAAAAACGAATCCTTCCGTATTCCATCGTATCATAGCGATAATTGATTCGATAGTTGTTTCTATACCGAAGATCCATACTGCCATCCTTGCAAGTATGGAGCCAGGTGTGCCGTTCCTCACCCTTATCAATGCACTTGGAATCCGTTCCAACCGCATTGCTCGAATAGCTTTGAGTCTCTAAATTAAAATAAGCTCGTTCACGGTCACGTTGCACGTTCACTCTAAAGCAGCTTCTTTGCAGCGCAGTAACAAATCTTCCTTCCAGTGTGAATACCAGAATCGTTTTAGAAAAGATGCAAAAGCAGTAGTCCATCAAGTGTAACATCACAGGTTTTGTTTGAGACCGGAAATATTTCAGCTCAACGGGCATCGACACCTCTGTTACCGTTTTCCAATCAAGATTTCCCATGTTACGTACTTTCTGGCTTTTCCCACTCTCCACAATAGAGTTGCGAATGTCTTCAAGTTCTTGAGAAGTGGTTTCATTCAGAACAATTTTTCGATTATCCTGCGGCTTCTGTGCATCCAGCAGTTCTTCCTTTAGCGTTCTCAGTTCAGGCTCTTTCTCTTTCAAGTATTCAAGTTTTCGTTCATCTGTCACATATCCATTACAGTACAAAATTTCCTGAATTTTACTTCTTAACTCTATAATTTTTTGCTCTTGTTCCTCCGCTTCCCGAATGTAAGTTTTCACGCAGAATACCACTTCCGAATCCACAAGCGGATTGTCAATTTCTGTTATACTGGGAACATTATTTTTCGTTGCATCTTCTTGAACTGTATATTGCTTTACAATCTCCGAAATTTCATCTTGAATCTGTTTTCTGTGCTCTTGTTCTTTTCGTTCTCTCGATTCTTCTGCTGATTTTATGATTCCCTTAATTAGCATTCCAACAAATACAACATTAAATATCAACGCAATGAATGCACAAAAACTAGCAACTTCGTTGCCTGCCATTTCTTCTCTAAATTGCCCAGAGAACAGAAAGAGTTCTCCAACCAAAAATACAAAGGCGAATAAGCAACCTACTCCTGCTTCCAATTCACAATATCCCCTTTTACTTTATAAAAGCGTCTTTTTCCACTGTTCAATCTCATTGCTCTTACCCTGTGCAATCAGCCACGCCTCAAACTGTGGGTCAAGAGAATTATCCACACCGATAATATTTTTGCAGAACACATCGAACTTATCAAAGGAACTAGTAAGCAGCGTATTCATATGCTCTGCCAGCGCATCGATAGAATCAAACTGTTTACCTGCCAGAACAAATTCACGGTCTCCAGAAATCAGATAAGCCAGCAAATAATAATCAAGTGCCATCGTTTTGGCATTTGCTTTATTCAGTCGCACTGCGGATTCAATGGATTCTGCTCCTTTCACCTGTGCCTCGCTGAACTTATGAGCTTTCATATACGAAGAAATCAAACCATAAGACAGCATTTCATTCCACACAGGGCATTCATCTACATTGCCACTACGCAGCTTTTCCATTAAATCGGTTCCAAAAACATTCAGCGATTCATACTTCTGATTTTTCCAGAAAAACGTGTTCACGTCTGGAGACATTTTGTACAAAAGTTTCCAGAATGCAACATCTTCATTTTCGCCGCGCTTTGTTACACTGTCCTCTGCGTCCATGCAAGCTTCTGCAATTTCCGGGTCACAAGCCATGAAAAATCCGGTGAGCAATCCACGATAGAGCTGCTTTTTGCCATTGTCCCAATCAGAGGCTAATGCCTGCACCAGTTCTGTTGTGTCTGTGTACAGTTCACCTCGGAATTTGTAAGCAGGGATTCGGACAGTATTGGATTCCATGTTAGCCTCGCCCGGAATCGGCTGATATTTTCCACTGCACCAGTTGCAGACTTCTTCGTAAGTCCAACGTCGATTGGGATTTTTCTTGTCATTGCGGTTGGCAAGATCACTGTATGTCAGTCCTGCAATCAGTTCTTTCAGCGCTTTCGGCATCTCATCCGGGAACGGAATCTTTTGGATGGACATATACTGTGTGATTTCGTCGTTTGACATTCCCGCATACGGAGTGCGCCCACAGAACAACTCGTAGAGCGTAATGCCAAGCGAGTAGTAGTCCGATTCTTCCAGAAAAACGCTGCGGAATGTTTCAGGCGCAGAGTATTCCGGCGTCATTCCGGTTTTGGTAACAAGCACTGTCCTGCCATCGTCAATCACAGAGCTGATACCGAAGTCAATAATGGCAACATCCCGACCATTATCAAGCCGCATAATATTGGAAGGCTTCAAATCCTTATGGATCACACCGATTTTGTGCAGTTCTCTCAATGCTTCATTGATGCAAGGGATCACAGTTTCCCGTAGCTCTTGGTACGAAAGCCTTTTACCCTGAAGGCTTCCGTTCTTATAGTACGGCAAAATCTCTACCGTTTTTCCATCGACCATTCCAGTATCAATCATATGCGCAACATACGGCGATTGGATTTCCTTTAACGCCTGCATGACTTCGCTTTTGATTGCAACATCTCTGCGGTAAATTTTTGCAACATACGATTTTTCTTGATAGTTGCACAAGTACAAATCAGCTTCACCCGATACAACATCCAGCGGTTTCACCACAGAATATTTTCCCAACAGCAACTGTTCCTGCACTTGTGCTTCAATCTCATGCGCCTGTGCAAGTTCTGAATTGACTACCGTTTGCGATGCCATTTCCTCTTTCTGGCTTGCTACATTCGGATTGACTTTTGTTACCGCATTCAGGATTCTGGCAAAAGGATTGATTTTCGTTTCATTGCCCATTTTGGTTTCTCCTCTATCTATCGTATTCATCTCACTGGATTGAAAAGCAATTTTTGTTTTGCTTTCATTCTACCACGTTCTGCCTCACATCTCAAATTTTGAGCAAATTATTTTCAGCTTCTGTAAGGATTCACAAATCCGCTATGCAGATTTTGTGATGCTCGCTAAAGAATTTGATGTAGCCTAGGCACAATGTGTTCATATAAGTCCTACTATCACCGCTTTAGCACAATAAATTTTCCAAAACCCTCTTGACGAATTCTGCATACAGTGATATTTTTCTTGTAAATCCCACCGTTCTTGTAGATTGGTCAAAAGCTATTCACAAGATGTGGTCGTGTTCATTTTGAACACAGCCTCACCGTGGATTATCCCCGAAAGATCAACCGCCCCGCAACACACCCGATTCATTTTGCCGCCGATTCACCCGACAAAATCATCGCTGCGCTGCGTGGGCGGTATTTTTCTTTTCTGGGAAGCCATACCTTGAAAATTTCATGAGCCGTCTGAACGTGATACTGTGCCATAACCTCACACTTTCCGTGAGCGAGCCAGACAACGCCGCTGCAAAACAGGGGCAGGAACTTCGTTCGGGCCAAACGGCGACCCCATTACATGAGCAGAATCACCTCTACTTATTTTTTGCGTCTTAACAATTCGGAAACATTTGTTGAAAATGCGTT
>ERZ1034952.2178-NODE-2178-length-14859-cov-30.454539_pt1 | contig 14859 bp, 12 predicted proteins | sample MGYA00520625_ERZ1034952 | MGnify/ENA primary metagenome ERZ1034952 (study PRJEB33766, sample SAMN09781773) | gut metagenome | biome: gut microbiome | host: Homo sapiens | place: Madagascar | study: EMG produced TPA metagenomics assembly of the PRJNA485056 data... | reverse complement strand
CAAGGCCGCCGTCAAGGTGTACCCCATCGAGCCGGAGGAGTACCGCGTGGTGGGCTTGGCCGTGCAGCGCCCGGCGTCTATGGCTCCCGCCGTGGAGCAGATGTTCCACCACATCGTGGAGTACTGCCACGAGCTGGATCTTTCGCTGTAATAAAGAATATGATCGTATCTGTCGACCGGGAAGTTCTGAGGAGCTTCCCGGTTGATTTTTTACGGAGACTGGAAAGGCAAACGGCAGCGTCCCCACCCCCTCAGTCTGCTCACTGCGTTCGCAGCCAGCTCCCCCAAGGGGACGCCTTTGGGCTATGCCGGAAAGTTTGCCGCCGTCTCTAAAGCCGTCCCCTTGGGGAAGGTGGCATCGCCGCAGGCGATGACGGAAGGGGTGTCTCCGTCCCGTCTGCTGCCGCAAGTAAAAATTGCATCCGGCGGCAAAAAGGATTATACTATAAAAAATGTCTGCGGTGCACAGGCCGCAGGGGCAGAGGAGATGAAGCATGAAACGACGGGACTTTTGTAAGGGTCTTGCGGTGACCTTTGCGGCGGGGGCACTGGCTCCCGGAGCGGCGCTGCCGCAGGCCGGGGCGGCTACGGCGCTGGTCGGCCGCGCCGTGCCGGACGACTACTATACCCTGTGGTACCGCAGCGACCGCTGCAGCGCTGACCTGCGGCACGATTACTATTACAGCGACAGCCTGTTCGACCACGCCGCCACAGAGTACGACGATAAGCTGGCACTGGCCACCTTGGGCATGGCTGCGGCTGCGGACAGCTCGTGGGAGAGCGACCAGCGCTATTGGATGACGGGCGAGGTCGGCCGTGCCGCCCATATCCGGGATGCCTTTGCAAAGCTGGGCTTTGCCGAGGTGCAGCTGTTCAACTATACCCACAGCCTGAACGATGCCCCGGACACGGTGGCCTGTGCCGTTGCCCGCAAAACACTGGTGCGCGGCGGCAGACAGGTGACCATCATCGGGGCGTTCCTGCGCGGCTCCGGTTATGGAGCCGAGTGGTCCGGCAACCTTCATGCAGGCTCCGGCAGCGCCCACACGGGTTTTGTAGCAGCGGCGCGGCAGCTGACTGAAAAAATACGCGGATATGTTCAGGCATCGGCCAAGCGCCAGCCGCTGGGTACCCTGAAGCTCTGGATGGGCGGCTACAGCCGTGCCGGCGGCGTAACGAATTTAGTGGCGGCGCGTCTGCCCGCCGTGCTGCCGCAGCTGGAAAAGAAAAACACCTTCATCTATACCTTTGCCGCCCCGGCTGCGCTGGCGGCGGCAGACTGCCCCGAGCTGCAGCAGGACTTTGACAACAACCATACGGCAAGCGGCAGTCTGAAAAAGAACTGGGGCACCAGCAACATCTTCAACATCATCTCCAGCGGAGATGTGGTCCCCCGGGTGCTGCCCGCAGAGTGGGGCTTCTACCGCAACGGCAACGACCGTTTTCTGCCCGCTACAGTTGTCCCGGAGGAACTGCAGGCGCTGAACGACCGCAGCGCAGGGATGGAGGGCGCACCGCTGGATTTCGGGCGGCTGGCCGTCACCGAGGAGACCGATGCCGTGCTGCAGTCCATGATGACCCTGTTCGGCAGCCGTCAGACCTATCACGAGGACTACGAGGATGCCATGCGCTGTATACTGCAATGCGTGACCACCCGCTCGGAAGCAGAGGTGACCCGGGGCGTCATTCTGGACGATGCTGCCGTGGTGGCGCAGCTGCGCAGCATGGAGCCCATGCAGCAGTTCCCGCAGGAAAAGGTGGAGCGCTGTGTGCAGGCGGCCTCTGCCCTGAGCCGCCCGCTGCTGGAAAAGCTGGGCAATGCAGTGCCGCTGCAGGCACAGCAGATCGTGATCCCCATGCTGGCAGTCGGTCTGTGCTTTGAATTGGACCCGGAGACGCTGCAGCTGGTGTCAGACTTTGTATTGTCCACCATCACGGTAAAGGGGCAGCTGAGCGGCATCCTGAAAACAGTGCTGTGTCACTTTTTGGAAACCTACATTACCCTGCTGGAATACTATGACCCTGCCGACCACGGCATGGAGCCCTATACCCGGCAGGAAGAGCTATAAGCAAAAGGCCGCTGCGCAGACATCGCGCAGCGGCTTTGGCTTTTTACTGATAAGATCAGAACTTGAACAGGTTCAGCCCGGTAACGGGGTCGTACTGGCGGTCTACCGTGCCGTCCAGAACATCCACCACCATCTCACAGGTGGCGCTGACCACCGCCCGGTTCAGATGTCCGCCGAACACCTCGCCCTTGTCGTTGCCGGCGCTCATGTGCAGGTGGGTGTAGAATGCGCCGTTCATGGTGTTGATAGTGCCGGTCAGGGACACGATCTCAAAACTGCCGCTGAAGGTGTTGGCGTAGTATTTCTTCTCCGCTACATTGTATACGCCCACCGTAAAGCTGTTGGTGGCGCCCAGCGCCTGCACGGCGGCAAGGCGGATGTTTTCCTTCAGGGCAAGCTCTTTGACCTGTTCAAGGATCTCTTCGTCCTTGTCGATGCGTACAATGATCTTATTGCCAAAACGTTTGTATTCCATGGGGAAGGTTCTCCTTTATATGTGTGTTTGTGCGTTGTCTTTTGCCGGGAATGAGTGCGACAAACTGGAAGTTGGCAATTTCCTATACCTATAATTTCTTATCAAAGAGGCTGCATCATTTCAAGGATAATGCCATCCGGGTCTCTGAAATAAAATGCCCGGCTCTCCCCAAATCCATTTGCTCTAAAGTCGAAATACTGCGGCTCAGACAGGCACTCCACATGATTTTCGATAAGGGTTTTGTAGACAGAATCAATGTCGTCCGTATAGAAACATACTTCCGAGATGGATGTCGTAAACAAGTCTGATTGTTCTTTATGGATCTCGCTGCCTACAAACTGAATCAGCTCGACCGGTGGTGCTTCAAGAGCCTTAGAACCGTTCAAGTAAGCAACCCTTGCTTTACAATTTTCCTTACGGAACATTTTATCTGTCTCTTCGCCTTCCATAAAGATTTCGCCCTGAAATTCAAGCCCAAGAATATCTCTGTAGAAAGCAATCGAGCGATCCAAATCAGAAACGGTTAATCCAACGTGATAAATTCTTCCAACCATATTTATAGCCTCCTGAGAAAATTCCGATTTGTTGAACTGAGCCGAGTATATCACACCCGCCAAGGAAAGAATACCCCCGATAGCGTAAAATTTGCAGGTGGAAACTTGTCGGGGCGGGGACTTGGCAAACCCGGCGTGATTGCGCTATAATAGAGCCATAACAGTTCCACAAAGGTGTGGTAAGGGAGGTGCGGTCATGATCCGGGTGGCAGTCGTAGAGGATGACGCGGAGGTGCAGGGGGTATTGCAGGAGTACATCCGGCGGTATACCCGGCAGTACGGGACAGAATTTGAGGTATCGGTCTTTGCGGACGGGGTGGACATTCTGGACAATTACCGCGCCGTCTACGATATTATTTTTCTGGATGTGGAGATGAAGCATCTGGACGGCATGACCACGGCAGAGCGCATCCGGCAGATGGATGCAGACGTCATCCTGATCTTCATCACCAATATGGCGCAGTATGCCATCCGGGGCTACTCGGTGGGGGCGCTGGACTATGTGCTGAAACCGGTGCCCTACTTTGCCTTTTCACAGCAGCTGCTCAAGGCCGTTTCCCGGCTGGAAAAGCGGGCAAAGCACTACCTGACCGTGCCGGTGGAGGGCGGGCTGCGGCGGCTGGACACCGCAAGCATCTATTATCTGGAAAGCGAGGGGCACCGGGTGCACTTTTACACCGACGAGGGCGATTTTTCTGCCCCCGGTGCGCTCAAGACCTTTGAGGAAAAGCTGGCGGACTGCCCCTTTGCCCGGTGTAACAGCGGCTACCTTGTCAATCTGGCACAGGTGCGGGAGCTGCGGCAAAGCACCGTACAGGTGGGCCCCTGCGAGCTGCAGGTCAGCCGCCCCAAGCGCAAGGCTTTTCTTGCCGCCCTGACCGACTACATCGGAGGTGAGGGCTTATGACCGCGCTGCCGGATATCCCCCGGCTGTACACCGCCCTTGCCGAGTGTCTGGCGGTGCTGCTGGTCACACCGGCACTTGCGCCCCGCTTTTCCAAGGAAGTTACCGTGGGCATCACCCTGCTGTGGGCGGCGGTGCTGTCGGCCTTTCTGGGGCTGACGGGCAACGTGCCCGGCGGGTTCTGGATCCCCTGCATGGTGACGGCCATCGGGCTTTCCTACTTATATTTATGGGGTGTGTGGAGCATCACTCTGCTGGAGGCCGGGTATCACTGCGCCCGGGCGTTTATTCTGGCAGAGCTTGCCGCCAGCGTGGAGTGGCAGCTGCACTGCGCCCTCTGGCCCGCCCGCAGCCCGTGGGAGCCGCTGTCTTTGCTGCTGCTGGTGCTGGTGTACGGGGCGCTGTTCGGGGGGATGAGCTATCTGCAGCACCGCCGCCCCCAGCCTGCCGGGCATCTGCAGATCAGCGGCAGCGCCGCCCTGACGGCGGTCATGCTGGCGCTGACCGCCTTTGCGGTGAGCAATCTGGGCTTTTTGCCGGGCAGCGATATCAACATGAGCATCTTTTCCATCCGCACACTGGTGGATTTTTCCGGCGTGTTGATCCTGACCGTGCAGCACGAGCAGCTGCGGGAGAACGCTTTGCACAGCGAGCTTGCCGCCATGGATGAGGTGCTGCACCGCCAGTACGAGCAGTACAAGCGCAGCAAGGAGGGCATCAACCTCATCAACCGGCGGTATCATGAACTGAAAGTCCAGCTTGCCCGCATCCGGGAGGAGCAGGACCAGACCAAGCAGAACGCCGCCATTGCCGCCATGGAGCAGAACATCCGCCAGTACGAGGCCGAGAACAAGACCGGTAACCCGGTGCTGGATACCCTGCTCACCGCCAAGACCATGGAATGCCAGCAGGAGAACATTACCATCACCAGCGTGGCGGACGGCAGGATGCTGGGCTTTCTCACCATCCGGGAGCTGTGCACCATCGTGGGTGTGGCGCTGGACAACGCCATTGCCGCCGTGCGCGCCGAGCCGGACCCCGAAAAGCGGCTCATCAAGGTGGCGGTGTACAGTCAGGGCGGCTTTGCCATGCTGCGGTTCGAGCACTATACAGAGACAGTCCCGGCACTGGATGCGGACGGCCTGCCGCAGCAGGGGTCGGACCTGAAAAGCGTCCGCACCACCGTCGGGCAGCACGGCGGCAGCATGACGCTGCACTGGGAAAACAACTGGTGCACCCTGCGGATCTTATTTCCGCTGCCCCAAAAGCAATAATATTTTTACGGCAGGTGTCCCCTGCCGTTTTTTATTGTCTGGCAGGGTGCACAAATACAACGGGGCGATATTTGTGTATTAGCACAATAAAATTTGAAACCTTATTGTAACTTCTGCAAATTATGCATCCAAAACGACAGATTGTGCAAAAGATGATAACGATGCGCAAATATCCGTTATAATGGGGTCACAGTTGGGTACGGCCCAAAAAATATAAAAGAATATGGAGGAGACAACACAATGAAGCGCGATCCGAACAGCAAAAAGCCCACAAAGTTGCTGACATCTGTTACAGCACTCTTACTGGCAGTTGGAATAGTGGCAGATGTAGCAATGTTTGGTGTATTTCCTGGTTCTCTGGACAAGGCATTCCCTGGCCAGAATGGGAACCCGGAATTGCAAAAAGCATCTTATGCAAATGGTTTGTCAGTGGCTCAGAAAATCGAGGAGGAAGGCGCAGTCCTTCTGAAAAATGACGGCGTTCTGCCGTTGGTAGAAACAAACCGAAAAATCAATCTTCTGGGCTATGCTTCCGCAAATCCGGTTTATGGCGGTACGGGTTCCGGTGGCAGCAGCTACACTGCAAACCGGACAGATTTTGTAAAAGCCTTTACGGATGCAGGTTTTGAAGTGAATCAAAATCTGGTCAATCTCTACAGCCCCAAAAACAACGAAGGCGGAAATACATTCTCTGTTGATTTTTCCATCCCGGAACTGCCTGCAACCGAGGAATTGGCTAAGAACATGGGTGTGGAGTACCAGTATACTGGAGACTGCTCATTTGAAGCAATGAAGGATTTTTCGGATACTGCTGTGGTCGTGTTCTCCCGCAAGGGCGGTGAAGGCAATGACTTGCCCACTTCGATGGCTGAAAATACCTCGTATGCACCGGATCAGAGCAAGCATTATCTGGAACTGAACAGCGCGGAACAGTCTTTGCTGGAACAGGCAGAAGCGACATTTGATAATGTTATCGTTCTGATCAATTCAGGCAATGCTATGGAACTGGGCTTCCTGAATGATGAAGGCGTTGATGCAGCCCTCTGGATCGGTGATCCCGGTGATGTGGGCACGATTGGAATTGTCAACATTCTGACGGGCGCAGTCAACCCCTCTGGCCGTCTGCCGGATATCTACCCTTATGCAGTAGAAACGACCCCTTCTTACTACAACTTTGATACCTTTGAGTATACCAACTCTAATGACTGCTTCAAAAACTTCGAAAGTCATCCTGCCTACCTTGTAGAGTATCAGGAAGGCATTTATGTGGGATATCGTTATTACGAAACCCGTGAAAGCTACGATTACACTACCCGTGAAGGAGAAAATCTGACGGGACTTTCCTACAATGATGTAGTGCAGTTCCCCTTTGGCTATGGCTTAAGCTACACAAGCTTTGACTGGGAACTGGAAAACACGATTCCGACTACCGTTACCGCACAGGATACGCTGGAGTGGAATGTCAAAGTTACCAATACTGGCAATGTGGCTGGCAAAGATGTTGTGGAACTGTATTACAGTGCGCCCTATTACAGTGCAGCTGAAGGCGGCAGCGGCTTGCAGAAGGCTGGCGAAGTACTGGGCGGCTTTGCAAAGACGAAGGAATTGCAGCCGGGCGAAACGGAAACGGTTACGATTTCTATGCCGGTAGAGCAGATGGCTTCTTATGATGCACAGAAGTACTACACTTCTACCGGTTCCTACGTGCTGGAAGCTGGCGAGTATCAGATTTCTCTGCGTACGGATTCTCATACGGTGAAAGATAATCTGACCGTGACCTGCAAGGTTGCTGAGAATGAAGTGTTCCAGGACAGTACGTTTGGCAGTGGTGTGGAAAACTGCAAGTATGTCGGCAAGCGCTCTTCGGACGAAGTGGTAGCAACAAATCAGTTTGATGATGCAGCTGGTGATGTGGCTTACCTCAACCGTGACACTTGGCAGATCGTTCCCGGTACCAGCAAGGAAGCAACTGCTGAACAGCTGGAAGCCTTCAACAATGCGCTGTTAGTGGATGACAGCTATGTGGATGCAGATGACACTGCGCCGACCTTTGGTGCAAAGAATGGCCTTACTCTGAAAGACATGGAAGGCCTTGCCTATGATGATGCACAGTGGGATAAGCTGCTGGATCAGCTGACCCTTGATGATATGTACAAACTGCTGGGCGCAGATGGCTGGGGAAGTGCAGCAGTTGATAATATCGGTAAGGGACAGACTTATGAAATGGACGGACCTGCCGCTCTGAGTTATGTGTTCGATGCCTTTATGGGTACCTGCACATATAAGACGGTTACTTATCCGGCAGAAGTTCTGTTGGCGGCTACTTGGAATGTAGACCTGGCTTCTGAATTTGGCGATGCAATCTCGCAGGAAGGAAAGGCGTGGAATATTTCCGGCTGGTATGCACCTGGTGCTAATACCCACCGCAATGCATTTGCTGGCCGTAACTTTGAGTACTATTCTGAGGATGGCTTCCTTTCTGGTTCCATGTCCGCTGCTACGGTTGGTGCGGCAGAGAAAAATGGTATGTACTGCTACATTAAGCATTTTGCACTGAATGAGCGTGAAACCTGGCGTCATTATGGTCTGTGCACTTGGGCCGATGAGCAGGCAATGCGTGAAATTTACTTCGTGCCGTTTGAAAAGGCTGTGAAGGAAGGCGGCAGCACGGCTGTGATGTCTTCCTACAATAATATTGGTACTACTTGGGCCGGTGCAAGTACTGCACTACTGACCAATGTTCTGCGTAATGAATGGGGCTTTATTGGCACTGTGATTACGGATAACAACGAGGAGCATGGCTTTATGGATATTGAAAAAGCTGTCTTGGCAGGTGGTACCAATCTGCTGTTTGGCTGGGGCACTAAGACCTTCAATAACCTGAGCCAGACTGCTACCGGTCAGCTGAAGATGCGCGAAGCTGCACATCAGTATCTGTATACGCTGGCGAATAGCTACGGTGTAGATGTAGATGCGCCTGTGCCTATGTGGCGCACGCCTGCACTGGTAGGCAGTGTGATTGTCTATGTGTTGGTTCTGGCAGGTGTTGTGGTGATTCTTCGCCGCCGCAAGTATAATAAAACGCTGGCTAATACCAATGCAGGTGCGGATGTGAGTAAGGCATAAGTACTGACCCGTAATCAAAACTGTCTTTCTTCTAATCCCGGAACACGGCTGCACGGCAGTTACGACCCGCAGCCGTGTTCCCTTTTGGAAACAGGATCACGCTTCTTCTCCTTATGCGTGGTCCTGTTTCCAAAGGCAATACCGTTTCTACTGAAAGGAGATTTCCCCGTGAAACATCAGGATATTATTGCAAAACTGAGTCTGGAACAAAAATGCGCTCTGCTCTCGGGCGAGACTGTCTTCACCACCCGGGCGCTGCCGGGCAAGGGCATCCCGGCCATTACCCTGTCGGACGGTCCCAACGGCGTGCGCAAGCAGGCGGGCGCGGCCGACCATCTGGGTCTGAACCCCAGTGTGCCCGCCACCTGCTTCCCCACCTCGGCTACCGTTGCCAACAGCTGGGACCCGGCACTGGGCGAGGCTGTGGGCGCAGCCATGGGTGAGGAAGCCGCGGCACAGGGCGTGTCGGTGCTGCTGGGCCCCGGCCTGAACATCAAGCGCAGCCCCCTGTGCGGCCGCAACTTCGAGTATTTCTCGGAGGACCCCTACCTTTCCGGTAAGATGGCTGCGGCCTACGTCCGCGGCATCCAGAAAAACGACATTGCCGCCTGCCCCAAGCACTTTGCCGTGAACAGTCAGGAGCTGCGCCGCATGGCCTCGGATTCCATCGTGGACGAGCGCACCCTGCGGGAGATCTACCTGACCGGCTTCGAGATGGTGGTCAAGGAAGCGCAGCCTAAGACCATCATGTCCGCCTATAACCTTGTCAACGGCACCTACGCCAACGAGAACACCCACCTGCTCGTGGATATTCTGCGCGGGGACTGGGGCTTTGACGGCGCAGTGGTCACCGACTGGGGCGGCTCTAACGACCACGCCCTTGGCGTAAAGAACGGATCTACGCTGGAAATGCCTGCCCCCGGCGGGGACGCCGTCCGGGAACTGATGAAAGCGGTGCAGACCGGCAAGATCACCGAAGCGGACGTGGACGCCCGGCTGGACGAACTGCTGGAGCTGGTGTTCACCACCAAGGCGGCGGTGGACGCCGCACCCGGCAAGTTCGATGCCGACGCCCACCACGCACTGGCACGCCGGGCTGCTGCCCAGAGTATCGTGCTGCTGAAGAACGAAAACAGCCTGCTGCCCCTTGCAAAGGGGGAGAAGGTGGCGGTCATCGGCGACTTTGCTCAGACACCCCGCTATCAGGGTGCAGGCTCCAGCGCCGTCAACTCCATCAAGGTGGATTCCTTTCTGGAATGCCTTGCCGAGAGCGGCCTGAACAGCGTTGGCTACGCCAAGGGCTTTGACCGGCAGGGCAAGCCCGACGAGGCACTGCAGGCCGAGGCGGTGCAGCTGGCAAAGAACGCCAATGTGGTGCTGCTGTGCATGGGTCTGGACGAGATCAAAGAGAGCGAGGGCATTGACCGCGCCGACATGAAGCTGGCAGAGAACCAGCTGGAACTGCTGGCGGCTGTGGCGGCGGCAAACCCCAATGTGGTTGTGCTGCTGAGCGCGGGCTCCTCGCTGGAAAGCGGTTGGGTCAAGGACTGCAAGGCGCTGGTCTACGGCTGCCTGGGCGGTCAGGCCGGTGCGGGCGCACTGGTCGAGGTGCTGACCGGTGCGCAGAACCCCTGCGGCAAGCTGGCGGAGACTTGGGCGCGCAGCTACGCCGACACCCCCGCAAAAGCGCATTTCGGCGGCGATGGATCCACTGTGGAGTACCGCGAGGGGCTGTATGTGGGCTACCGCTACTACGACACTGCCGGTGTGCCCACCGCCTTCCCCTTCGGCTACGGCCTGAGCTATACCAGCTTTGCGTACAGTGACCTGAAAGCAGACGAAAACGGCGTGACCCTGACTGTCACCAACACCGGCAGCTGTGCAGGTGCCGAGGTGGTGCAGCTGTATGTGGCAAAGCCGGATGCAACGATTTTCCACCCCGCCAAGGAGCTGAAGGGCTTTACCAAGGTGCAGCTGGAAGCCGGAGAGAGCAAGACCGTCACCATCCCGCTGGACGACAAGGCGTTCCGCTACTGGAACGTCAAGACCGACCGCTGGGAGGTGGAAGGCGGCAGCTATCAGCTGCTGGTGGGCGCTTCCAGCGCCGATATCCGTCTGACTGCTGCCGTCACGGTGGCGGGCACCGGCGCACCCGACCCCTACGCGGGCAAAAAGCTGGGTCATTACTGCACAGCCAATATTCAGAATGTACCGGATGATGAATTCGAAGCGCTGCTGGGGCACGCTATCCCGGAGAACAAGGTACACATCGACCGCAACATGACGCTGGGCGAGATGGGGCACGGACGCAGTCCCATCGGCTGGCTGGCGGCTGCCGTGCTGGGGGCCCTGCTGCGCCGCAGCATCAAAAAGGGCAAGCCTGACCTGAACATCCTGTTCCAGTACAATATGCCCCTGCGGGCGCTGGCCAAAATGACCAACGGCGCCATCAGCATGGGCATGGTGGACGGCATTGTGATGGAGCTGCAGGGCTTCTGGGTCATCGGCCTTGTGCGGGTGATTTTTGAGGCCGTGAAGAACATCGTGCTGAACAGCCGCATGGAAGAGCGCTTGAAAAACAGCTGAAAGGAAGCAGGCTATGAATTTCTGGAATAACTTCGCGGCAAAGCACCCCGCCGCTGCCAAGTGGGTGCGCGAGGGCGGCCTGTTCGTCATCGTGTCCAACCTCATCACCGTGTTCAAGTACCTGCTGCTGCAATTTCTGCCCAAGGCGTTTTCCAGCCTGCCGGTGGTGGATTTCGGCTGGCCGGGCATTGACATCACCCTGTTCGGCGAGACCTTCAAGTGGAACATCCTCGGCTACGACGCTGCCCACGGTGGTCTGCCCTACTTCTGTGCCTACATGATCGCCATGGTCATCGGCGAGTGCATCAATTTCCCCATCCAGCGTAATTTTGTGTTCCGCAGCAAGGGCGATCTGGCAAAGCAGATCGGCTGGTATGTGCTGGCGTTCTGCGTCATCACCTGCATCGTCAACTCCATCAACTGCATCTGGGTGGCGGTGGCAGGTCTGCTGGTGCCGGACTTCATCTACAACATCGGCACCACCGTGCTCAACGGCGGCATCTCCATGGTCATCTTCTTCTTCGTGAATAAGATCATCTTCCCGGAGGGCGAAAAAGCCGCCAAATAACAAGTCATCTCCTTCATTTTCTTCTTTTCATCACAAAGGCTCTCGCCCGTTCTGTGCATACGACAGAACAGGTGGGAGCCTTTGGCTTATGATCATCCTATCGCACAAAAGGCAGGATACCATCGTAATGATGATACCCTGCCTTTGCTCGTTCCGGTCCTCGTCCTGTGACCTCCGCCACAAAAAAATCCCCAGACCAAATGGTCTGGCGGCATCTTTCTTGGTAGACATTCCTACGCGTTGGGAACCGCGGGCTAATCAAAGCCCTGCTAGGGCTTTGATTGCCCCGCCTGCGGCGCGGCTGTGCTGTTCGAGCCCTATACCGTCCTGCTCTGACGCAGGTTAGTGGATGACGCAACAAAAAAGCCCCTGACCGAAGTCAGGGACTCTTGTTTTGGTGGACGGTACAGGACTCGAACCTGTGACCTCCTGCACGTCAAGCAGATGCTCTACCAGCTGAGCTAACCGTCCATATTCTGTTTTGCCGAAATCAGCTAGATTATAATACCATAGCCTGTGCCAAAAAGCAAGCCCTTTTTTCAAAAATTGTAAAACTTTTTTGAAAAAGCACCCCGAAACCCGGCTTCTGTGCGGTGCAGCGCGGGTTTTGGGGCGGTGGACGACAGCTTTCTTGTTGCCCCCAACCAGACGTTGTGCTATAATAGAAAACTATAATAGGAGTAGTGTCGGAAAGGGAACGCAGCATGAGAGTTTTGGGCATCGACCCCGGTTACGCCATCGTGGGCTGGGGCGTGGTGGAGTATGCGGGCAACCGCTTTGCGCCGGTGGATTTCGGCGCGGTGTGCACGGACGCGGGCGTACCGTTTGAGCGGCGGCTGGACGAGGTGTATACCGGCATCAAGGAGGTCATCGAACGCACAAAGCCCGAGGTGCTGGCCATCGAAAAGCTGTTCTACCAGCACAACCAGACCACCGTCATCGGCGTGGCCGAGGCGCGCGGCGTCATCCTGCTGGCGGCGGCGCAGGCGGGCCTGCCCATCTACGAGTACACCCCCATGCAGGTCAAGCAGGCAGTCACCGGCTACGGCAAGGCCGTGAAAAAGCAGGTGCAGGAGATGACCCGGGTGCTGCTGCACCTGCCCGCCGTGCCAAAACCGGACGATACCGCCGATGCGCTGGCGATGGCCATTACCTTCTGCCACACCAACGGCAACCAGCTCAACCGCTACACCCGCCGGGTGGCGGGCCCCATCTGACCGCATACCACAGCCGCCCTGCGGGGCGGCGGGTCTTGACTGAGAGGATTCTATGATCTACTGTCTGACTGGAAAAATCGTGAAAAAAAGCCTGAACGCCGTGGTGCTCAGCTGCGGCGGCGTGGGCTACTATACCCAGTGCCCGGCCAGCGTGGCAGGGGCGCTGCCCGGTGTGGGGCAGGAGGCTACCCTATACACCGTGATGAGCGTGACCGAGAACGATGTGAGCTTGTACGGCTTTGCCACCGAGGAGCAGCAGGCCTGCTTTGAGATGCTGACCGCCGTGTCCGGCGTGGGCCCCAAGGTGGGGCTGGCCATCCTCAGCGTCATGGAGCCGCAGCGGGTGGCGCTGGCCATCTCGGCGGGGGACCACAAGGCCTTTAAGGCCGCCTCCGGCGTGGGCCCGAAGCTGGCGCAGCGCATCGTGCTGGAACTGAAGGATAAGGTGGCCAAGGGCTTTGTGGACGGTATCTCGCTGGAGGATGTGGCGGGCTCTGCCGCCGACACGCCCGCGACCCAGAGCAGCGCACAGGCCATTGCGGCGCTGGTGTCGCTGGGGTACAGCCAGAGCGAGGCGGCGCTGGCTATCGCAAAGATCGATGCCGCGCTGCCGGTGGAAGAGATCATCAAGCTGGCCTTGCGCAGCATGGCAGGCAGGAGGTAAGCAATGCAGGACGATACCGCGCTGTACGGCGCAAAAATGATGCAGCCCGTCATGACCCCGGCGGACAGTGAGGAAAATAACCTCCGCCCGCAGCATCTGGAGGACTACATCGGGCAGGAAAAGGCCAAGCAGAACCTGAAGATCTATCTGGAAGCCGCCAAGCGCCGGGGCGAGCCGGTGGATCACATTCTGCTCTACGGCCCGCCGGGTCTGGGCAAGACCACGCTGGCGGGCATCATTGCCAACGAGATGGGAGTACAGATCCGCATCACCAGCGGCCCGGCCATTGAAAAGCCCGGCGACCTTGCCGCCCTGCTGACCAACCTGCAGGAGGGCGATGTGCTGTTCATCGACGAGATCCACCGCCTGTCCCGGCAGGTGGAGGAGGTGCTGTACCCCGCGCTGGAGGACTACGCGCTGGATATCATGATCGGCAAGGGCCCCAGCGCCCAGAGCATCCGCATCAACCTGCCCCGGTTCACGCTGGTAGGCGCTACCACCCGCGCCGGACAGATCACCGGCCCGCTGCGCGACCGCTTCGGCGTGTTGCTCAAGCTGGAACTGTACAGCCCGGACGAGCTTTCCCGCATCATCATGCGGTCGGCGGGCATTCTGGATCAGCCCATCACCCCGGAAGGCGCTTATGAGCTGGCAAAGTGCAGCCGTGGCACGCCCCGCGTGGCGAACCGCTTTTTGAAGCGCATCCGCGACTTTGCCACCGTGCTGGGCGACGGCATCATCGATCAGGATGTGGCGCTGCTGGGTCTGAAGCGGATGGACGTGGACGCGCTGGGTCTGGATGAGCTGGACCGCAGCCTGCTGCGCGCCATCATTGAGATGTACAACGGCGGCCCGGTAGGTCTGGAAACGCTTGCCGCCGCGCTGGGCGAGGAGGCGGTCACGCTGGAGGATCTGTGCGAGCCGTATCTGATGCAGATGGGCTTTTTGACCCGCACCCCCCGCGGACGCTGCGCCACCCGCCTTGCCTACGAGCATCTGGGCATGAAAGCCCCGGAGACCGGCAGCGCCGAGGAAAACGGCCAGCAGAGCCTGTTCTGACTTATTATATATAGGACTTTTGACGCGATAAACGGAAGGAGGACGCTATGCGCCCTGCAGATACTTGGAAAGACTACGAACTGCTGGATGCCACCGACGGCAACCGGCTGGAACGCTGGGGAGAGACTTTGCTCATCCGCCCCGACCCGCAGGTGGTGTGGAAGACCCCCAAGCAAAGCCCCTTGTGGGCAAAGGCAGATGCCATCTACCACCGCTCCAATCAGGGCGGCGGCGAGTGGGAGTACCGCCGCCGTCTGCCGGAAAAGTGGAAGATCAGCTGCGGCGAAGGGGAGGATAAGCTCACCCTTATCGTCAGCCCCACCGGCTTCAAGCACACCGGCGTGTTCCCGGAACAGGCGGTCA
>ERZ1034952.2176-NODE-2176-length-14869-cov-5.305927_pt1 | contig 14869 bp, 14 predicted proteins | sample MGYA00520625_ERZ1034952 | MGnify/ENA primary metagenome ERZ1034952 (study PRJEB33766, sample SAMN09781773) | gut metagenome | biome: gut microbiome | host: Homo sapiens | place: Madagascar | study: EMG produced TPA metagenomics assembly of the PRJNA485056 data... | reverse complement strand
CTGGTTGCCATGGCTGCAAAGCTTGGCCGTCAGACCCGTCCCGAACTGCACCTCGGCATCTGCGGCGAGCACGGCGGCGATCCCAGCTCTGTTGAGTTCTGCCACAGAGTCGGCCTCGACTACGTCTCCTGCAGCCCGTTCCGCGTTCCCATCGCCCGCCTTGCAGCTGCACAGGCTGCGATCAAGGACATGCAGTAATCGCAGGTATACGTCAGTACCCATAAAATAATTAATCCTTCGTATGATTTTCATCATACGAAGGATTTTTCATGCCTTGCTTCGGGTGAGAACAAGTCCGATTACAGCGCCAATGAGGGCGAGCGGCGCCAGCCGCACGAACAGCCACTCAAAGGCGTGGAACGCCGCGCCGGCGACGGCAGTTTCCGGATCGCTGTAATTCCAGCCCAGATACGGACTGTTCAGCAGTACCAGCGCTGCCGCGATGATCACCGTGACCGCGCACAGCGCAATTAGCAGCCAGCGCAGTGTTTTCCGCCGCGCGGCCTTTTGCCGCGCAAGCTGCAGGTTGATGATTTCAAGCTTTTCGGCTATTGCTTTCAGGTCGTCAGCCTCCGCTCTGACGGCGAATTCGCCGAGCAGTGCGCTCACCGGCGTAGCCAGCGCATCCGATAGGGCTATCAGCATGTCGGAATCGGGGACGGACAAGCCCTGCTCCCATTTTGATATTGTCTGCCGCACAACGTTCAGCTTGACGGCCAGCTCTTCCTGAGAAAGTCCTTTTGACTTTCTGGCGGTTTTTATGTTTTCACTCAGCATTCTTTTAGCCTCCTTTGGTTCGGCTGATGGCTACATTATAGAGCAAGACGCCCATTGCCGCAAGCAACGCGTGTTAACATCCCGTTGCGCAGCATTAAAAATCGCCGCACATCTGTGCGGCGATCCTCTGAGGTTTGCGATTCGATTGCTTTTTCTTTTTTGAGGTTTGTGAGGTATGCTTACTTTTTATATCAACATGAGGACGGGTTAGATCTTCATGCAGACATCCCATGCGCGCCAGATGACTGTGCGCAGATTGCCGATGGCGACACAGTCGCCAACGCGGTGAATAGTCTCTCTGCCCTTGACCTTGCGGGAAGCGGTCTTGCCGCCGACGGGGGTCGGAACGAAGCCGATACCGTTGACAACGCTGTCGCACTCGACGAAGAAGGTCTCGCCGGTCTGAACGTTCTTGACGGTGCAGCCCTTGTCGGTGATCTCGGTGACGGTGGAGTGCAGATAGACGGGAACCTTGTGATACTCCATTGCGTCGCGCAGATAGGAGGTGTTCGCAAGGCAGGTCGCCTGCGCGGCAACGAGGTCGCCGGCGTACTCGACGATGATCGGGTGCTTGCCGAAGTTCAGCAGCAGGTCGTAGGCTGCCTCGCAGGAGGACTGGCCGCCGCCGATGAACAGAACCTTATCGCCGACTTCCTTCTTGTCCTTGAGGACGTCGGTAAAGGTGAGGGTCTTGTCAAAGCCCTTGATCTGGGGCATCGTGCGGGGCACGGAACCGGTCGCAACGATGATATCGTCAAAGCCGTGAAGGGTGTTGAGATCGTTGACCTCGGTGCCAAGATGAACCTCGATGCCGGCCTTCTCAATCTCGCGCTTGTACCAGGTGATGAGATCCTTGTCGTTCTCCTTGAAGGTCATGGCGGACGCGGTCAGGAACAGGCCGCCCAGCTCATTGGACTTCTCGAAGATAACGGGCTTGTGGCCGCGCTGGGTCAGAACCAGAGCGCATTCCATGCCGCCGATGCCGCCGCCGATAATAGCGACTTTCTTGGGCTTCTTGGTCGGGACTATCTTGTAGCGGTTGTGCTGCATGGTGGTTGGGTTCAGGGCGCAGCGGGCGAGGTGCAGAGAGTCGCCCAGATGCTGGATGTTCGGAGTACCGGCGAACTTCGCCATGTTGAAGCAGCCGTTGTGGCAGCGGATGCAGGGCTTGATCTCGTCCTGCTGACCGGCCTTGATCTTATGTATCCAGTCGTGATCGACGAGGTTCTGGCGGGCGATGGCAACGGCGTCGAGCCGTCCGGCCTCAATCTCCTCGGCGGCCTTGACGGGATCCATACGGCCAGCGCAGACGACGGGCTTGTCGGTGAACTTCTTGATGTGCTCGACGTACTCGAGGTTGCAGTTATCCGGCATGTACTGAGGCGGATGCGCCCAGTACCATGCGTCGTAGGTGCCGTTGTCGCAGTTGAACATGTCATATCCGGCGTCGGCCAGATATTTGACTGCGCGCTCGGACTCCTCCATGTCGCGGCCGAACTCCTTGAAGTCCTTCTCGTAAGGCATCGCGCCCTTGCCCCAGTCCTTCGTCTTGGAGACGACGGAGTAGCGCAGGGAGACGGGGAAGTCGGGGCCGCAGGCAGCCTTGATGGCCTGAACTATCTCGACAGGGAAGCGGAAACGGTTCTCGAAGGAGCCGCCGTACTGGTCGGTGCGGTAGTTCATGTTGGAGATGGTGAACTGGTCGAGCAGGTAGCCCTCGTGGACAGCGTGAATCTCAACGCCATCGACACCGGCGTCCATGAGCTTCTTGGAGGTCTTGGCGAAGGCATCGACCTGATCCTGAATTTCCTTCACGGTCATGGGACGGGACTTTATCTCGTCATACCAGCGGTTCGGGGTAGCGGAAGCGGAGGCGGTGATGTAGTCAAGGTCTGCCACGGGAGATGCGAGCTTGCCGAGCAGCGGGTGCTCAAGCAACATTACCATGGGCTTGGTGATCGCCATGGAGCGGCCCATACCGGCGGCGAGCTGAACAAACAGCTTCGCTCCGGTCTTGTGGAACTCCTCCATATAGACCTTCAGATCCTTGAACATCTTCTCGTTCTGATACAGCCAGCGGCCGCCGATGGCGTCCTTGATGCACTGCATGCCGGGGAGGATCAGACCGACGCCGTCCTGGGCGCGGTTGAGCAGGAAATACGCTGCTTCCTTGTCAAGGTGGCTCGGCTCCATCCAGCCGAAGAGGGAAGTGCCGCCCATGGAACATTGCACGATGCGGTTCGGAATCTCGACCTTGCCTATTTTCCAAGGGGTAAACAGGGCATTGTACTTGGAATCCATATGTTTCTCCTTCAAAATAATAATATATGACGAACGGTGAGGCGTGGAAGAGGCCTGCGCCGCTGGTCTTCAAATGGTGAAGCCGGGGTCATTTCTTCGCGGCAAATTCGCGCGTGAACATCGCGCACATGCTCTCAAGACGCTCATGCGCGTCAAGCTCGCTGACGCTCGGCACGTCGACGGTCAGGCGCTGCATCATGCCGAGGATGGAATCGTAGGCGTTGTAATACAGCTGCTTGATGTTCGCGCCAGGATCGACCGTCCCGTCCGCAAGTCCGCGGCGCACCGCCTGTGACAGGGGGCCTTTGTACGCCTCGTAGCGCTCCGGCGGTCTGTTGATAACGTGCGCGTTCTTGCCGACGCTGTACAGCGCGACTTCTGCGTCCAGCGAAAATCTTATCCCTTCGGGATCGACGAACAGCATGTTCGCATAGCTGTTGAGGATGATGTTGATCTGTTCGATACCGGTCTGCGCGTCGTCCGTATGGCGGCGCAGCTCGCGCGCAATATACGCCTTCGTGCGCTCCCAGTAGCAGAACGCGGCGGCGATGACGATATCGTCCTTCGAGGGGAAATATCTGAACACGGAGCGCTGCGTCAGCCCAGACTCGGCGGCGATTTCGGAGACTCGCGTGTTATTTATACCGTTTTTTATAAAGCACTCCAGCGCCTTCTCGGTGACGAGCCGGATGTTTTGTTCACGAAGCTCTTCTAACGACATGGCATATCCTTTCCCAGTAAGATGTCAGTCGGTGTGACAAGTTTCATTATATATACTTTTTACGGAATTTGCAAGAAGAAATTTCAATTATCTAGGAAAATTTGCTCCTGTGCCACGATGCGCCGCGAGGATGGCTGAAAGGCTTGATATTCGCGGAAATTTTCGATTTATTAACATAAAGGGGCTTGAATTTTAGCGTGTATTCTGCTATATTTCCCTTTACAGTTGAGCGTTTGGCAGAAAAAGTTAGTTACGCGCAACTTATTACATATATAAATTGGAGGAATACATTATGAAGCATACCGGACTGTTCGCAGCGGGCGTTCTCTTTGGCACTGCGGGGCTGAAGATCCTTGGCAGCAAGGACGCCAGAAAGGTTTACGCACATACCACCGCCGCTGTTCTGCGTGCGAAGGACAGCGTTATGCAGACCGTTACCGCGATCCGCGAGGGCGCCGAGGACGTCTACGCCGACGCAAAGGAGATCAACCGTCTCCGTGCCGAGGAAGAGGCGGCAGCGGTTATCGAGGATAAGTCTGAGGAGACCGTCAAGGCGTGATTTATACCGCGGCTGCCGCGGGCGGAACCTGCGCCTTGCGGCAGCCGCCGGCAAGAGGTAACGAGTTATGAAATGCAAAATAATCCATGAGTCGCGCGGGCGGCTGCGTGTGCATCTCGAATGCACGCGGATGTCGCTGGACGAGGCTGATGTGCTGGAATATTACATGCGCAGTGTGGACGGCGTTGACGAGGTGAAGGTGTACGACCGCACCCGCGACGCGGTCATATGCTACTGCGCAGAGCGCGCCGCAGTGATAAATGCGCTGGCGGCGTTTTCGTTTCCCGCAGCGGAGGCGATGCAGCTTGTCCCGGAGCACACTACCCGTGAGCTGAACCGCGAGTTCGAAGATAAGCTCGCAATGGCAGTGCTGCGCCGCACGGCGTCGAAGCTGTTCCTGCCCGTACCCGTGACGACGGCGATAGCGATAGTGCGCTCGCTGAAGTATATCCACGAGGGGCTGAAGGCGCTGCTGCACGGCAGACTCTCAGTCGCGGTGCTGGACGCGACGGCGGTTTCCGTCTCGATGCTCCGCGGCGATTTCTCGACGGCAAGCTCCGTCATGTTCATGCTCTCCCTCGGCGAGATTCTTGAGGAGTGGACGCATAAGAAGTCCGTCGCCGATCTCGCGGGGGCGATGTCCATAAACATTGACAAAGCGTGGCTGCGTACCGGTGAGACCGAGACGCTTGTACCCGTCGGCGATATCCGCCCCGGCGATGAGATCGTTATCCGCACCGGCTGCATGATTCCGCTCGACGGCAAGGTCATTGAGGGCGAGGCGATGGTCAATCAGGCTTCGATGACCGGCGAATCCATGCCGGTAGCGAAGCGGCCGGGCAGCTATGTGTATGCGGGCACTGTCGCCGAAGAGGGCGAGTGCGTCGTCTGCGTGGAGAAAGCATCCGGCGGCGGCCGCTATGACCGCATCGTGAAGATGATAGAGGAGTCCGAAAAGCTCAAATCTACCGCCGAGGACAAGGCGTCCCGCCTTGCCGACCGCCTTGTGCCCTATACGCTCGGCGGCACGGTGCTGACCTATCTCGTCACGCGCAACGTCACAAAGACGCTGGCTGTGCTGATGGTGGACTTCTCCTGTGCGCTGAAGCTCTCCATGCCTATCGCGGTGCTGTCCGCGATGCGCGAGAGCAGCGGACATAATGTTTCCGTCAAGGGCGGGCGCTTCCTTGAGGCGGTCGCCGCGGCGAACACGATAGTTTTCGACAAGACCGGAACCCTGACCTACGCCACGCCGACGGTCGCGCAGGTCGTGCCCTTCGGCGGCCGTGAAGAGAGCGAGATGCTGCGTCTCGCGGCCTGCCTTGAGGAGCACTATCCGCATTCCATCGCAAACGCGGTCGTGGAGGAGGCCAAGCGGCGCGGCCTGTCGCATGAGGAGTACCATTCTCAGGTGCAGTACGTCGTGGCGCACGGCATCTCCAGCATGGTCGAGGGCAAGAAGGCCATAATCGGCAGCGCGCATTTCGTTTTTGAGGACGAGGGCTGCCGCATACCCGAAGGCGAGGAAGAGAAGTTCAGCACACTCCCGGCGGAGTATTCGCATCTTTATCTCTGCATCGCGGGCGAGCTTGCCGCCGTCATCTGCATACATGACCCACTGCGCCGCGAGGCGAAGGCCGCCGTCCGTGCGCTGCACGACTGCGGCATAGACAAGGTCGTGATGATGACCGGCGACAGCCGCAGAACCGCCGAAGCCGTGGCCGCGGAAGTCGGGGTGGACGAGGTGTTCGCCGAAGTGCTTCCGGAGGACAAGGCCGCGTATATCCGCAGTGAGAAGGCCGCCGGACGCAAGGTCATAATGATAGGCGACGGCGTGAACGATTCCCCGGCGCTGTCTGAGGCCGACGCCGGCATAGCGATAGCGACTGGCGCCGCGATAGCGCGCGAGATCGCCGATATAACCATATCGTCGGAGGACCTGTTCGAGCTGGTCACACTGCGCCGCCTGAGCGAAGCGCTGATGGATCGCATCCACCGCAATTACCGCTTCATCGTCGGCTTCAACTGCTCGCTCATCGCGCTCGGCGTCGCCGGTATACTCCCACCCGCCACTTCCGCACTGCTGCATAATCTCTCCACGCTCGCCGTGAGCATGAAGAGCATGACGAATCTGCTGCCTGAGGAAGAAGAGTGACATGGCGGAGATAAGGAAAGCGGCCGAGCGGGACGTGCTGCCCGTGGCCGCGATATATGAGCATATAATCTCCGAGGAAGAGGCCGGACGCGTCTGCATCGGCTGGAAGCGCGGCGTCTACCCGACGGAGCGCACCGCGCGCGAATCTCTTGCGGCCGGGGAACTGTTCGTCATGGCCGACGGCGGTGAGATCGTCGCGGCGGCGCGGATAAACCGGACGCAGGTTCCCGAATACGCCGACGCGCAGTGGGAATATACTGCGCCGGACGATGAGATCATGGTGCTGCATACGCTGGTCGTATCCCCTGCCTGTGCGGGCAGGGGCTATGGCACGGAGTTTGTGCACTTCTATGAGCGCTATGCGCTCGAAAACGGCTGCCCGTATCTGCGCATGGACACGAACGCGAAGAACACGGCCGCGCGGCGGCTGTATGCGCGCCTCGGCTATAAAGAGGTCGGCATCGTGGACTGCACATTCAACGGCATAGCCGGCGTAAAGCTCGTGTGTCTGGAAAAGAAAATAGGTTAAAATGAAAAGAGCGCTGCAAAAGCAGCGCTCTTCAGTCTGTCAAAAAACATGTGCAGCAGGGCACAGATAAGAGAGCAGCGGGGGAGCTTGAGGGGGCAAGGCCCGCCTCAAATACAATAAACCGCCGTCCAAAAGTCTTGATGCATCAATGACTTTTGGAGCAAAGCAGCATTTTGATATTATCAAAATGCTCGGCGGATGAAGCTTGTCAAAAAGGCCTCACAGGACTTTTTTGACAAGCTGAAGAGCGCTGCAAAAGCAGCGCTCTTTTCATGCTCACTTACATGTTGCAGCCCGGGATGTCGCCGACGCCGTTGAGCACAAGGCGCGGACGGTAGGGGAACTGCTCGATATCCTCGCGCGAGGTGACGCCGGAGAGAACAAGGCAGGTGTCGAGGCCGGTCTCAATACCGGCGACCATGTCGGTGTCCATCCGGTCGCCGATCATAACAGCCTCGGCAGAGTGGACGCCGAGGATACGCAGTCCGGTGCGCATCATCAGCGGGTTCGGCTTGCCAACAAAATATGCGGTCTTGCCGGTCGCAAGCTCTATCGGCGCGATCATCGCGCGGCAGGCGGGGATTATGCCGTCCTCGGAGGGACCGGTCAGGTCGCTGTTGGTGCCGATGAGCTTCGCGCCGTTCGTGACAAGGCGCACGGCCTTGAGAATGTTCTCATAATTATAGGTGTTGCCCTCGCCGATGACGACATAGTCGGGATCGACATCGTTCATGGTTATTCCCTCGTCATGCAGCGCCATGATGAGTCCTGCGCCGCCGATGACGTACGCGCTGCATCCGGGCGACTGCGAGCTTATGAAGCGCGCGGTGGCAAGGGCGCTCGTGTAGAAATGGCTCTCGTCCACCTCAAGCCCCATGCGCCACAGCTTCTGCTGAAGCTCCTTGGGCGAGCGCTCGGAGGCATTGGTGAGGAAGAGAAAGTTCTTATTCTCACGGTACAGCCAATCGACGAATTCTTTCACTCCGGGCAGCAGCCTGTTGCCGTGATATATCACGCCGTCCATATCGCAGATGAAACCTTTTTTACTTCTGAGTTGTTCCATGTTATCCTCCATATACTTTTCTTTAAGTGCATCATATCACGTAATATCATATTGTAAAAGCACATTTTTGTAAAGAAAGCGAAAAAATAATATGATCTGATGATTTTACTTTGATTTTACCTTATTCGGCTTTCGTATTTTACATTGCCTGGTTAGAATTACAGACGTACCAGGAAATTGTTTAAAACGAAAGGGAGATAAAACATGAAAAAGATCATCAGTATAGTTCTTGTACTTGCATGTGCAGCCGCGCTGCTCGCAGGCTGCGGCAGCTCCGGCACGGCCGGAAGCACCAGCACACCCAGCGCATCCAGCGAACCCAGCAGCTCCGTCAGCACTGACGCCGCCGTCACCGGCTCTGTCGCGACCGACGGCTCGACCTCCATGGAGAAGGTCATCGGCGCGCTGGGCGAGGCGTTTATGAATAACAACAGCGGCGCAAGCTTCACCTATAACCCGACCGGCTCCGGCTCCGGCATCAAGGCGGTTCTCGAAGGCCGCTGCGACATCGGCCTTTCGAGCCGCGCGCTGAAGGACGAAGAGAAGGCCGAGGGACTGGTCGAGACCGTGCTCGCCTATGACGGCATCGCAATGGTCGTCAACCCCGAAAACCCCGTCTCCGATCTGAGCCTTGAGCAGATCGCCGCCATCTACACCGGCGAGATCACGAACTGGAAAGAAGTTGGCGGCAACGACGCCGAGATCGTCCTGATAGGCCGTGAGGCCGGCAGCGGCACGCGCGACGGCTTCGAAACCATCACCGGCACCGCCGAAGCTTGCAAGTACCGCCAGGAGCTCACCTCCACCGGCGACGTGATCGCGACCGTGGCCTCTAACCCCGATGCTATCGGTTACGCCTCTCTCGCAGCGCTCAAGGATACCGTCAAGGCGCTCAGCGTCAGCGGCGTGACTCCCACCGAGGAGACCGTTAAGGACGGCAGCTACATCATCCAGCGTCCGTTCGTCCTCGTGACCAAGGAAGGAACCGCGCTCTCAGCCACCGCGCAGAAGTTCTTTGACTTCGCCCTCTCCGCCGATGCGGCAGACATCATCTCCGCAGCCGGCGCAGTTGCGGCGAACTGAAAAACACCAGCCTGAAGGCGGCCGATATCGACCGCCTTTCGGCGCATTGAAAGGACTTTCCGATGAAGCGTCAGAAAGCGCAGAATAACAATCTGATCGAAAATATAATACACGGCGTGTTTCTCATCATGGGGCTGATAACCGTTGGCTGCGTGCTGCTCATAACCGTGTATCTTGTCATATCCGGCATACCGGCGATACGCGAGATCGGCCTGCGGGAGTTCCTGCTGGGCAAGGTCTGGGCATCCACCGCGGCGGAGCCGAAATACGGCATCCTCCCATTCATCCTCACAAGCGTTTACGGCACGGCGGGCGCGATGCTGCTCCGCGTCCCTATCGGATTTTTCACGGCGGTGTATCTCGCAAAGTTTGCGCCGCGCGCGGTGAAAAACTCAATGCAGGCCGCCGTCGGTGTGCTGGCCGGTATCCCGTCAGTGGTGTACGGCCTCGTGGGAATGCTGGTGCTGGTGCCGGGGATAAGAGAGATCTTCGGCGTGCCGGACGGAGCGAGCCTGCTCGCGTCGATAATCGTGCTCGCGGTGATGATTCTCCCGTCCATCATCAAGGTGTCGGTCACGGCGCTGGAGGCCGTGCCGCGGGAATATGAGGACGCGTCGCTCGCCCTTGGCGCAACGCCGACGGAGACCTGCTTCCGCGTCTCTGTCCCCGCTGCAAAAAGCGGAATTGCCGCGGCGGTGGTTCTCGGCGTAGGGCGCGCTATAGGCGAAGCGATGGCGGTCATGATGGTGTCGGGCAACGCCCCGAACATGCCGGAGCTTCTGCAGAGTGTCCGCTTTCTCACAACGGCGGTCGCAAGCGAGATGTCCTACTCCAGCGGACTTCAGCAGCAGGCGCTGTTCTCCATAGCGCTGGTGCTGTTTCTGTTCATAATGATGATAAACGCGGCACTTAACTATTTCCTCAAACGCGATAAGGATAAATAATATGGATTCAAAAAAACTTTCGCCTTCCCGACGCGCGTACGGCTGGCTGATGCGCGCGTTGATGTGGCTTGCATCCGCGCTTACCTGTGCGCTGGTATTGTTTCTGATAGGGTATGTGCTGTATAAGGGCATCCCGAATCTGTCATGGGAGCTGGTGTTCACTTCGCCGAGCTACCTCGAGGAGCGCATAGGCATCCTGCCCGATATCATGAATACTCTTTATATCATGCTCGCGGCGATCGTTATCGTCGTTCCGCTTGGAGTCGGAGCGGCGATATACCTGACAGAGTACGCGCACAATAAGCGCATCGTCGGCGCGATAGAGTACGCCGCGGAGACGCTGTCCGGCATCCCGTCGATAATCTATGGCCTTGTCGGCATGCTGTTCTTCTGCCAGTTTATGAGCATGAGCACCTCGCTTCTCGCGGGCGCGCTGACACTGGCGGTGATGAACCTGCCGACGATAATGCGCACGACGCAGGAGAGCCTGAAAACCGTGCCGCAGAGCTACCGCGAGGGTGCGTTCGGACTGGGCGCGGGCAAATGGCGCGTCATCCGCACCGTGGTCATCCCAGGCTGCGTGGACGGCGTGATCACGGGCTGCATCCTCTCCGTCGGCCGCATCCTCGGCGAGTCGGCGGCGCTGCTGTTCACAGCGGGCTTTGCGCATACGCTGCGTCCGCTGTTCGAAGGAATCCGTGCCGTCGGCCTTGAGGGCGCGGGCGCAACGCTCACTGTCGCGCTCTACGTCTACGCAAAGGAGCAGGGCGAATTCGGCGTGGCCTTTGCGATAGCGGCGATACTTATGTTCCTCACTCTTGTGATCAATCTGGCCGCCGGACTGGTGACCAAATACTATAATAGGAAGAAAAAGCTATGACTACTATAAACGAAACCGGAATGCCGCGCGCAATGCTTATAAATGACCTGTCCTGCATCGGCAAATGCTCTCTCTCCGTGGCGCTGCCGATAGTCTCGGCCTGCGGGGTTGAGGCCGTGGCGCTGCCCACCGTCATACTCTCAACGCACACGGGCGGCTTCGAGGGCTTCGCGGCGCGGGAGATGACCGAGGAGATGCGCACCTTCGCCGCGCACTGGAGGAGCATCGGCGTGAAATTTGACTGCATATACACCGGCTTCTTCGGCTCGGTGGAGCAGATTAACCTGACGGAGAAGCTGATCCACGATTTCGGCGGGGACGATACTGTTGTTATAGTCGATCCGGTTCTGGGCGACAACGGGCGGCTGTACCCCTGCTTTTCGGATGAATATGTGGAAGCGATGCGGCGGCTGACGGCGCTTGCCGATGTGATAACGCCGAACCTGACCGAGGCCGCGATCCTCACCGGACTGCCGTTTGATACCGCGCCCGAGACGATACTCGCTCGGCTCAACGTGCCGAATGTGATAATAACCGGCGTGCGCCGCGAAGGGCGCATCGGCTACCTGTCGCGCTTCGGCGGGGAAAAGTGTGAGATAAGCACGCCATACGTCCCGCTTGCGCTGCACGGCACGGGCGACGTTTTCGCGTCCGCGTTCTGCGGCAAGCTCATGGCCGACCCGCAGCGCGACATGCAGCTCGCGCTGGCCGCGGCGGCGGACTTCTGCTACGGCTGCGTCCGCGAAACGGTGAAGCGCCAGCCGTCGCACTGGTACGGGCTTAGCTTTGAGGACATGCTGAAAAAAGGAGCGCTGAGATGAGCATTATTTCGGTAAACGATCTCTGCCTCTGGTACGGGAAGCAGCAGGCGCTGAAGGACATCTGCGTCGAGATAGAGCCGCACAGCATCACGGCGCTCATCGGCCCCTCCGGCTGCGGAAAATCGACCTTCCTCAAAACGCTCAACCGCATGAACGACCTTGTTCCGGACGTGAAGATCACCGGCAGCGTCAGGTATCGCGGGGAGGACATATATGCGCCGGGCACGGACGTTAATGAGCTGCGGCGCCAGATCGGAATGGTGTTCCAGAAGCCGAACCCATTCCCCATGAGCATATACGACAACATCGCCTACGGCCCGCGCACACACGGCGTGCGCAGCCGCGCTAGGCTTGACGACATAGTCGAGCGCTCCCTGCGCGACGCGGCGATCTGGGACGAGGTAAAGGACCGGCTGAAGAAGAACGCTCTCGGCCTCTCGGGCGGCCAACAGCAGAGACTGTGCATCGCGCGGGCGCTGGCTGTGGAGCCGGAGGTGCTGCTGATGGACGAGCCGACGAGCGCGCTCGACCCGATATCCACCTCGCGCATCGAGGAGCTCGCGATGCAGCTTCGCGGCAAGTATACGATCGTCATCGTTACGCACAACATGCAGCAGGCCGTGCGAATATCCGACAACACCGCATTTTTCCTCTTGGGCGAGCTGGTGGAGTACGGCGGGACGGAGCAGATGTTCTCGCAGCCGGCGGACAAGCGCACGGAGGACTACATAACGGGGAGGTTTGGATAAATGAGAAGCAATTTTGACAGGCAGCTTTCGGAGCTGAACCGTTCGCTCATCGAGATGGGCGCAATGTGCGAGGAGATAATCGCGCTTGCGATGAAGGCTCTCGCCGAGGGCGACATGGAGCTTGCGAAGCGCGTCGATACGCTGGGCGCGGACATCGACCGGATGGAGCGCACGATAGAATCCATGTGCCTGCGGCTGTTATTGCAGCAGCAGCCAGTGGCGCGCGACCTGCGGCAGATATCCGCCGCGCTGAAAATGATAACGGACATGGAGCGTATAGGCGATCAGGCGGAGGAGATAGCGGCGCTGGTGCGCTTCCTCGGCGGTCACGGCGCGGGAAACGACGCACTTATCTGCGAAATGGCACGCCGCGCGGTGAATATGGTCACGGAAAGTGTTGATGCGTATGTAAAATATGATATAATGTTAGCGGAGCGGGTCATAGCCGAGGACGACGAGGTAGACGCCCGTTTCATACAGGTCAAGGCGGAGCTTATAGACGCCATAGCGAAAAACCCGAGCAACGGGGAGCTTGACCTCGACCTGCTGATGATAGCAAAGTATTTTGAACGCATCGCCGACCACGCGGTGAACATTGCCGAATGGGTGATATTTGCCGTGACGGGCGTGCATAAAGGAGACAAGGGACTATGATATGGTGCGTGGAGGATGACGCCAGCATACGTGATATCGAGGTATACGCTCTGCGTTCAGTGGGCTTCGAGGCGCGCGGATTTTCCGACGGCGCCGCGTTCTGGGACGCGCTGCACGCCGAACGGCCGGAGCTTGTCGTGCTGGACGTGATGCTGCCTGGGATAGACGGCATTGAGCTTCTGAGCCGTATGCGCGCGTCCGACGCTCTGCGCGATATCCCCGTCATCATGGCCACGGCGAAGGGCACGGAGTACGACAAGATACACGGCCTGGACCTCGGCGCGGACTACTATCTCGCAAAGCCCTTCGGCGTGATGGAGCTGGTGTCCTGCGTCAAGGCGGTGCTGCGCCGCTGCCGACGCGACGATGCGGAGCGTGCGGGACTCAGCGCGGGCGGTGTCTCGCTCGATGCCGACGCGCACACCGTCACCGCCGGCGGCCAGCGCATCACGCTTACATACAAGGAATTTGAACTGCTGCGTCTCTTCATGGCGCACCCCGGCACCGCGTTCACGCGCGAACAGCTCATGGAGCGGGTCTGGGGCACCGATTACTGCGGCGAGACGCGCACGGTTGACATGCATATACGCACTCTGCGCCAGAAGCTCGGCGAATACGGCGAGATGATAGAGACGGTGCGCGGAGTGGGCTACCGGCTGGAGGCGCAGGTATGACAAAGAAAATTTTCTCTTCCATCATGCTCACGGCGGCCTGCGTGCTGCTTGCAAGCATGATAACGACAGTGGGCTTCCTGCGCGATTATTTCGGCGGAATCGAGGAGAGCGGTCTGCGCGAAGAGCTGGGCATAGCTGCGGTCGGCGTTGAGGACGATGGCACGGATTATCTCGCCGCGCTGCCGGACGGGCAGCGCCGTTTTACGTGGATAGCGGCGGACGGCAGCGTGATTTACGACACCAAGGCTGACGCGGACAGTATGGAGGACCACTCAGAACGCGAGGAAGTCAAGGCCGCGTTTGAGACCGGAGCGGGAGAGAGTGTCAGATACTCGAACACGCTGATGCAGAAAACTATGTACGCCGCGCGCCGCCTTGATGACGGCACGGTGCTGCGCGTCTCCGTCAGCACGGCAACTGTGGGTGCGCTCCTGCTCGGCGTGACGCAGCCGATGCTGGCGGTGCTTGCCGCGGCGCTGATACTGTCCGCAATACTCGCAAAACACATCTCCCGCCGCGTCGTCGCGCCGCTCAACGAGCTTGATCTGGAGCACCCGCTGGACGACAGCAACGCCGCCTATGAGGAGCTTGCGCCCGTCTTAGGCCGCATCAACCGCCAGCGCAGCCAGATAAATTCGCAGCTGCGCGAGCTGCGGCGGCGCACGGACGAATTTGCGCAGGTGACGGGCAGCATGCGCGAGGGGCTTGTGCTGCTCAACGAGCAGGGCTACATCCTCAGCATGAACCCGGCGGCGCGGAACATCTTTGCCGTGGAGGGGGACTGCGCGGGGAAGGACTTTTTGACGGTTGACCGCAGCTGTGACATGAGCGCGGCGGTGCGTTCGGCGATGGAGAGCGGACATGGCCGCCTGCACGAGCGGCATGGAGGCCGCATCTATCAGGCCGACGTCAGCCGCATAGATTCCGACGGAGCCGCTATCGGCACCGTTATACTGGTT
>ERZ1034952.2173-NODE-2173-length-14896-cov-12.156458_pt1 | contig 14896 bp, 27 predicted proteins | sample MGYA00520625_ERZ1034952 | MGnify/ENA primary metagenome ERZ1034952 (study PRJEB33766, sample SAMN09781773) | gut metagenome | biome: gut microbiome | host: Homo sapiens | place: Madagascar | study: EMG produced TPA metagenomics assembly of the PRJNA485056 data... | reverse complement strand
AAATTATCCTTACATATTTAGTTAAAATTATATATATTTAACCGCCACTCTGTCAGTTGTAACTATCTGAATATCAAGCACTTATAAGATTGTAATAACGCTTTACTATTATGTTAAAATATTAACATTTTGTGCCATGCTATTTTTGTAAGTTATTGATTTTCAGATAGTTAACCATGTGACACCATGCCATAAGTGTTAAAATGATTAAACATTTAACATATACTGCCATAACTGAAATTATTACAAAACGTATAACTCGCTGATATTCAATAAGTTAGGCGATTGTTAATTGTAAAACATTTTCAATTTCAAACTGGATACATGGCACATGGTTTGCTTATATATAGGTACAAGCCAATACTACACACGGGCTATATACGAGTAGATAGGTAGCAACGGACACTTTACCCGTTGACGTAAGACAACACGACACGTGTCCTACTCGCTTACGAGGGGAAAACGTAAGCACAAACAAAGGTTATTTCGTCCCGTACCTGCAAACCGGAACACACACCAATTTAAACGAAAAGTTATGGTTAAGAAATCGTTTATTCAGTCTATTGCAGACAAAAACGCAAAGGTAAACGCCTTATGTGAGTATTTGGGTACATTACGCACGGAATGTGTGCGAGAATATCAAAAAGAAGATTGCGACGCAACATTTGGCGAAATGCACGATATATGGATACAATTAAACGTGTTATCTACAAAGTTGGAAAACGAGTTGCAAAACTACATTCTTTCAGATAGCACAACAATAAACCAAAATTACGAAAGTGTCCGTAATTTGGTTTTAGCCGTTGACAATAACGGCAAGCACAAAGGGGCTTTTATCGCTTACTTTGACGCACGCGCAACAGACAAAAACGAGTTACCTTTGTTCTATTCTGTAAGCGAGTGCAGCGGATACGTAACAAAGTTGTATAACAACTATCTTGCAACACTTGAGGACGTACGCAAGACACGCACAAAACGTGAACGTTTGGCAGATAGAAAAGCCCGTTTACTCGCTGAAATTGCAGCTATAGAAGAAGAAGAAAACGAGTAAAATGTAGATAGGTAGTGTGAAAACTACCTATCTATTACCCCTACATTTTCCCCACTGACTACCTAATATGTAGGTAGCCAGTGGGAAATTTACACCGTGCAATTTCCGTGCGGTGCGGGTTGTTATGCCCTTATTTTTCCTATCACGTTTAAGCGTACATTTGTAGGGCGGTTGCTACATAAGGGAACAAAAACAGAGATTTTGGTATTATTCCAGAGAGAGAAAGATTTCTCCCTCAGGGGATTTTATTGCCAGAATTTCAGAGAGCTATCCGGCAAACGAATCTGTAGTGATACAGAAAGGCGGGCGAGAAATCCCGTCGTGGGTAGCGAGAGAGCACAGAGCCACCACGATACCGAATGAGATGAGGCACGTGGAAAGAGCAAGAGCCGTAGCTGTGCAGTTGTCGAGCGAGATGACGGACGGATAAATCATAATTCATATTCTACCGGTGTGATTTTCCGGTCGGGCTGGTTACCCGAGAATAAATTGTGTGTGCAATCACGATTTGCAGCGTATCAAGGCGCACACTATCCACGCTGACTGAAATCGGTTGCTTGTCATCCGTGCGAGATTTATCTCCTCAGAAATAAACAAGTTGCTGGCAGAAGCATAAAATCTGTAGGGTGTGAGCCACGTAGTTAAGACGATAAAGATAAAACGTGGTGCAAAGATGCACATCCTGGCTAACGGGGCGGGGAGAAATCTCCGCTCTACAATTATGAACCATTTAAATAAGAATTATGGAAAGAGAAAAAGTATTCAAGTTCTACAACAAAACAGCTGCGTCAGTATTCGATTTGGACAATATTATATCCGCTATGGAGAAAGGAAAGACGGATGCAGCTCTCAGAATGTTGAAAAATCGTACGGAAGTATTGAGGGAACTTTGTGACAATTTCCGTGCGGAAAACAATTTTTAGCTAAAATCTCCCTACGTTTGTAGGGAACGAATAACCAAATTTTTAGAACTATGAGTAAGTTGAGAATCAAGTGTCTCTCCATGCGAGAGGTAGAGAGAGTTATTTCAGACGCTCAGGAAATTCTGAGCCATGTAGAATTCGGATCATTACGGAATGGTGTGCTTACATTATTCTATGAGATGTGAGCCTAAAAATCCGTAGCCAGTACGATAATTGTCGTGTGTGGCTACGGAACAATTACCAATAAAATTAGAATTATGAAAGCAAGACAGATTATTTATTCAAGTACGATAATTGTGCTTGGATTTATTCAGAGTGTGCCTGCATTATTATGCTTGGCAAGTACGAATATCCTGATAATTGTGCTTGGAATATTCTATAGCATTCTGCTTGGAATATTCTGGGGAAGTACGAAAAAAGGCAAGTGGTATTTCCGTGAGCTGTGGAGATCTACGCTCCGCTTGGAAAATTTCATGCTTGGAAATATAGGATGAGATTGGAAAGTACGAAAATTGTGCTTGGAGAAATTCAGCTAAATTCTGCTTGGAGAAATTCAGGCAGTACGATAATATAACCAGTTAAACAAAAGAATTATGAAAGCAATTAGCAAAGTACAGTTGATAGACTTAATGTCTATCATCAACAGAGAAGGAGTCTCTAACGAGAGCTACACGATTGATGTATTTGTATCTCCTGTCAAGCCTGAGAAATGGTATGACAGCATAGATACAGGTTGTGAGGATTTGCAGCCTGGCGCATACTGCGCTCTGTGGGTAGATGATTCAGATTGTAGCAACATGCCGTCTGTAGGCAAGTGGATAGACAAAAAACTTACAGAAGAAAACATCGTATTGCTCGATAACGGAAAGGGATGGATAGTATTAATCTGCTTGGAGTTATTGTAGCCAAAAATGTGCTCAGGCATTTTCCTGGGCATACTATGTAGAACCATTAAACAAATTGAATTATGCAAGACAGAAAATCACAGAAGAATTTTGAGAACGTGCGCTCCTACACGAGATGGAGAAGATTAAAAAAGCAGCACGCCAGTGGCACAACAACAATACTAATGGATACAGAGATTTCCGTAGCAAGGAGATTATCTCCAAGAGCTTCTCCGAGATAGCAGTATTGTGCATAAGCTAAAATGTGCGTGGCGATTGTCACGCATACTATTCACCAAAAATTATAGATTATGATACAGGAAGAATACAAGAAGAATGAAGAGTACATTAACTCTACGATTTTGCCTAAGTTGCAGGAGATTCAAAGAAACTTGTTGAAAACTCCTTCAAAACTCAGTATTAACATTAGTGCTCGTAACGATGGAGATGGGGCGGCAGTTTCTTCTTTCGTTTGCGTCAGAAACGACAACGGAAGCATTATAGACTCTTACCCTGCACTATTTCTACGCGTAGACAGCAAAGAGGAGATTGATGAGATATACAACGAGTTTGTCGAGTTCATCAAGAAGTACTCAGCCTAAGATTGAGGGAGTTTCATCTCCCTCTACTACAAACCAAAATATTATTAGATTATGAAAAAGGATATTATTGAATTACTGGGAGTATTAGTAATAGCTATGACTCTCGTAGGTTGTGGAGTGTACGCACAGAGACTCGAAGATGACAAGGCACAACTAAAAGAAGATGTGCGCCGATTGATGGACACAATCGATGACGAAGGAGATACAGATAAATATCTGTGTGGTCCTGACTATGTAGAGCGTCTATGGAAATGGTCACACGACCAGTAAGCCAGAACTGGGCAGTACGATAATTGTGCTGCCTACTATTAACCAAAACAGAATTATGTTATGACAGCAGAAGAAAAGACTCAGCTAGTGAAGCTTGTAGAGAAATATTTGAAAGAAGACGCGTACAAACCACGAGGATGGGGAGAGAAAGCCGCAAGTGATTTCCACAGTGCCTTAAATTGCGAGTGGCTTCAAACGTACAGCTTTAGACCAGACCCGGCGTAGTTATTTGCTACGCCTCCAATTATTAACCAAATCAACTTTAGAATTATGACAGACGGAGACAGAAGGTTCCTTGCCAGACTCGTAGCGAGCCACAAGGCAGTAATAAGCGAGGAATGCGCACGAAAGAAGCTCGACAAGAGCGAGTATTTCAGACGTGCGGCAAAGGCTGACAGAAAAGCTCAGAGCATAGAGTTTTCCCGTCGCCCTCGCAGGTTTTAGCCAAACATTCTGTGCAGCCTATCTGCACAGAAACCATGTTAAACCATAAAAATGTAGAATTATGAACGAAAGACAGAAAATTGCAGCTATCAGAACAGCTGCTGAGAAGAATGAGCAGGATATGAAATGGTATTCATATATCTTGGATTCTATCCACTCCGACGACGTAGATGTCAGCGTAATGAGCGACAAGATGAAAATCGAGTTTGCATTCAAGATGTTCCACGAGGAGATGGTAAAGAATAACAATCGTAGAACGTCGATTCTTGGGCTGCTTACGGACTGGCTCCAAGGGTTGTGTAGTACCGTGAACATTGCGTTTACAGATTATGACATCATGCAAATTGGAAAGATGTGGAAAAGCCATGATCCATATTTTGTGGAAAACTGGTTCTGTAACATAGCAAGAAAGATGATTGAACTTGCTCATATCCTTGGAGTAAACACAGACAAGTATTTCTATTAAGCCAAAAATCCTGCGTGGAGACACGTAGGAACTATTAACCAAAAATTAAACGAATATGAGAAAAAGAAACTACAAGACCATACGTGGTCTTATGAGACAGAAGTTTCATGGATTTCTGTCTGTTGCAGATGTTATTAGTGGGTATTATTACCACAAACATGGATTTCATCAGCCGTTCTCTCTAACAGATGAAGCATTGAGAGAGTTTACAGATGGTGTCTGTGGCGCTCTTAATATGAAAGACAAGGATAGCATTTTTGACAACATAAGATTTGACAGAGTTAAGAATTGCGGTATCCTGGAAAGAATTGGTGTTGAGTACTTACGCAGTGGTAAGTTGAACTACACATACATGGCTGGTCAGGACTATCCGTCGGAAGCTCGTTTTGTAAGAAAACTCTTGAGATGCAAGTAAGCCTAAAAAGGTGCGCCCATGTCATGTATGAGCGTGCCTTCTATTGTTTAACCAGATAAATTATTTGAATTATGGCAAGAAAAGGCAAGACACTGGCGCAGCAGTGCAAGTTCTATAACTGCGAGGATTTCGTAGATGACGTAATGTTATATCATTACAACTGCGGAAACAAGAAAGGTATGGTAGAGGACTACAAGGAGCTCAACAAGGAGGCAAGACAGATTGCCGTTCAGCAGATTTTTGAGTCAAGCTACCTCAACGAGCCATCCGTTCTACAGGACATCATTATGCGTCTTATGTTCGATTAGCCGAACCAATCCTCACTCTCACGGGTGGGGATTTCTATTAACCAAAAAGATTGAAATATGAAGAAAATTGAGATTACGAGAGCTGGCATGGGCGAGAAATGCCCGTACCCGAAGTTCAGCAAATTGCTGGCAAAAGGCTACATAATGTGCCATCGCTGCAAGTATTGTGCTGAAATTATCAGTGAGACAGAAATAATGTGTAACTATAATTAATCTGTAATTATGAGTGAATTAGATAAAATCCTGAATGACGATTTATTGAAGTGTGAAATCGTAGAAACAGCAGAGAATGATGTAGAGCGTGTGGATCTTATCAAGTGGGCACATGACAACACATTCTCAGTAGCTAAGGTATGCAAGGATACCGGTAAGTTAGAGGTTACAGACATTAAGGCGACCAGTGAGACTGCTGCGCTCAAGCAGTTCTACAACGACCACTGGAATGCTGTCATATTTGGCTAAAACTCCCCACATTATAGTGGGGAACAATTACAAACCAATTAAATAACGGAATTATGGCAAAGAAAGTTTATGCGCTCTATCGCACAGACAACTGGCATACATACGAAAGCCGCGAATTACTTGTTTTAGCAGGTAGTATCAGAAGATGTTGTAAGGTAGCTAAGGACGACGGAGCAACAAAAGAGCAGATTGAGGATTTGCGCGGTTATCGCCATCAATCCCAGTGTACCAACGAAACCGATAACGAGTACGACATTGATACTTACACACTCAATGAGAGTTTAATCAGCTAAAATCCCTCTTCGGAGGGAACCATTATGAACCATTAAACAGATGAATTATGGAAAAGAATATTGTAGAGGTTGTTATGAACAACAAGGGTGAAGCTATCGAGAAAGTAGCCGATTATATCGGTTGTGAAAGCTTCGCCAAGGTAATCGAGAATCTATATCGTGAGTGTCTTGAAAATTTCGATGACGCAGAGGATCTGGAAGAATACATTGCTGATATATTCGAAAAGAATATCCAGTCTCTTGCATGGGAGTTTACTCTTAAAGTAAACAGAGAGATGAAGAAATATCTCCATCTTAACGACCAGCGCATGAATGGTAATTTCGCTGATTTATCTATGGACTACCCTAAGCACAGAACAGGTGTGTGGTGGGCGACAGACTACGATGGCGACGATTACTACGATTTGTATCCTGCCATGGTAGCCAGACTTGATGCAGCAGAAGACAGCGAGCAGGCTGACAAGGACAGAGAGTATCTCGAAGAATGGTATTTTGAAGCGTTCGGTACATACAACATCAAGTACAATTTCTCCAACGAGCTTGAAGAGATTCACTCTACGATGGAGGAAGCTTACGAGGAAGCCTAACAATATCCCCTATCATGGGGATATTCAATGTTAAACCATTTAAATGAGATTAGATTATGAGTTACGAATTTGCAAAGAAGGAAATCGGTGATTACAGAATCACCATTTACCAGGATGAGGATGCCGAATGCCCTTGCTCTGCATGGGATTTGGCAGGAGTTTACTTCTGGGACTATTCCAACTACGGATACACCAGACGCCTTTCTCGTGGTTGTAGCAGTGAAGTCGACGCTGAAAATGCAGAGGCTGCCTTGAAAGAGCTTGTCTGCAAGTATGTTCCACAAAAGAAGATTATCGACTACATCAATAGCGAAAATGTCGATAGCTTCCGTATGCGCTACGACAAGAGTGATCACATGTGGTATCTTGAAAACCTGTACAACGGAGAATGGTACAACCACAAAGAGTTCTGTCCGAGCGACTTGAAAAGATTCGACTATAGAGAGGAACTTTGCGATATCCTCGGAGAGGACGATTTCGCGTCTCTATTACAGAGTTGCAAAGATATTGCATTCTACGAGTGGTCATCCAGAGGATATTGTCAGGGAGACTATGTAAGCGGATATGCCTATTGCGACAAGGAGCGATTCGAAAAGATGGTGGATACGGATACCAAGAACTGGAAGAATCGTGCCATCGAGCTGTTTGAGGGCGAAGTCAAGGATATTGGTATGTGGATGTGGGGTGATGTAAAAGGATTTGTCCTTGAAAAGAAGCGTCACTACACTAAAATGTACGACGACGGAGACACTTCTGACTCCTACGACTGGGAGCAGATTGATTCCTGCTGGGGAGAGTACTTCGAAGATGCTGATGACCTCATCGAAGAGGTTATCAAAGAACACGGCTTACAGCCGAAAGATGCAGCCTAACAAGGGGAGCTTGCACGCTCATCTTCTATCAACCAAATTACAAAGAATTATGAAAGCAAGACTTTATCATGACACAAGAAAGAAGTTCCGTGACTACATTGATGCCTGGAGTATATACTTCCCTTATCCTAAGTGGATGAGAAATGAGAATCCTGGAGTGTACGGATGCTTTATCAGCTGCAAGCCGACAGAAAGCGGCATGATAAGGTGTATCGTTGACTATGATCAGATTACACCAGGTCGCAGCAGACCTTATCTCGGCAAGAGAGTTGACGTGAAGACAACCCCAAAAGCATTTCAGAAGATTTTCCGACACCTGGAGAGATTGTGGAACAACGCAATCACCAAGAATACGGACGAGGCGTGGGAAGCATGGAACAGAGCCTAAAATTGGTAGTCTAAAAACGGAGGGAGCAATCCCTCTGACATTATTAACCAATAAATTATTAAGAATATGGCATTACAATGGAATTGGAAAGACAAGATGGGTAAACTTACCATCAGACAGAAAGGAAAGAAGTACAACGTAAACATTTACTCCGGAAATGCTCTCGCCATCTTTATTTGCGAATACAAGCAGAATGATGAAGAGAGATACGTGATGTATAATTTCTTAGCCGACAAGAAACATTGTGACAACATCATCAAGAACCACAAACGGCTATTCCTTGATGAGGTTGTAAGCATCGAACTGAATCTCTTTTACAAGAGCGCACAGGAATTACTCGACATCTTCGTCAAGAACGGATACAGAGTACTCTGCTATTATGACAATAAATAATATTATCAACATTAAAAAACATTAACAATTATGGAGAAAAAAGAGATGTGGAAAGTACTTGGACGTGACGATTACGCACGCAAGTCTCAAGAACTGGAAAAAAAGTGCGAGGAACTGGCGAAAGCTGTATGCGATAAGCTCATTGAGCTTGACAGGACAGAAATCTTAATCCCTCGCTGTGGTGTTACCTTCAGCGTTATTACCGTGCAAATAAGTTGTGTTAAATTCAATCTTCTTGCGCTAAAGAGTGGCACCATTTACTATTTGTTGCAAGAGTTTGGTATATGCGACCTATATGCTGGTGACCTTAATGTGAAGGTTGGCCGCGTAGTAGATGCACTTAGTTTTGTTAATCACTTGGACGAGATATTACAAGAAATATCGAAGATTGAGAACAAAGAAGTCGCAAACATCGAAGCTGCTCTCAAGAGACTCTAACATCGGTCATCCGTGAGCGACCCCAGGCGCACATCGGGTTCGAGACCCGACACGGAACAATATTAACCAAAATTACAAGAATTATGAAGAGATATTATGTATCAGTCACAGAGACTTTAAACAAGGTAGTCAGCGTTGATGCAGAGAGTGAGAAAGAGGCTGTACAGAAGGTGCAGGATGCCTATGACGGCTGCGATATTATTCTCGACTCTGACAATTTCTCCGGCGAGAAAATAGAAGTCGAAGACAACGATCAGTACTACAAATCTACTGATGAAGAGTATGAAGAGGATGGTGGATATTATCAGCACATCGACTAAGCCAAACGGGGAGAGCAATCTCCCTACCAATAACCAAAACATTATATATATGACAAGAGAAATGCAAAAAGAATTGGAAGAGAAATATTTCCGTGAGTGCGGAGATAGGGCAGTAGCGGAGGAGATGGCCCAGATGGATTACGATGCAGACCAGGCATCATCCGATTATTACCCTCACTATGACGAATGCTCTAGAGAATATTGGTTTTAGCTAAAAGGTGGCCACGTGTCACCACAATAACCAAAACAAGAAGAATTATGAATGAAGACAGAATCCTAAGTATGTTCTTTGAGAAAGCCAGATGGCAGTATGCTATCGAGAAAGGCTTATTCAAGGACATGAACAAAGCAGTAATGTATCAGCTGACTACACCAGAGGCTCGTCTGTCTATGTATCAGAGGATCAAGAGCGGAAAATACAAGATAATGCCGCCTCATACGGCAAAGATTCCTAAAGACAACGGAGATTTCCGTACGGTCTATGTGAATGAACCTGTAGATAGAATCCTCTTGAGCATAGCAAACGACCTCCTGTTCGAGCTGATGCCAGAGATGGTGCATCCACGCTGCATGTCATATCAGAAAGGTATCGGCTGCGGTCGTGTGGTGCAGGAAGTGTCTCGGAAGATATGCTCTGCAAACGGGAATGTCATCGGTTGGAAATCCGACTTATCCAAGTATTTTGATTCAGTACCCATCGAGTTCATCGACTGGGCGTTCGACAAGGTTGAGGAAAAGCACGGAAAATCTGCGCTGATAGATGTCATCCGTGACTACTATCACACAGACCTGTATTTCGACACAGATGGCAATCTTACCAGTAGCTACCAGTCTCTTAAGCAGGGATGCTCTGTTGCAGCGTGGCTTGCCGATGTAGTCCTGTACCATATAGATGAGCAGTTGTCTGGTCTTGACGGATATTACATCCGTTACTCTGACGACACGCTGTTTATCGGTAAGGACTACGAGAAGGCAATGACTATCATGCAGGATGAACTGATGAAGATGCAGATGAAGCTCAACCCGAAGAAAGTTGAGTATTTGGATGAAAATCATTGGTTCAAGTTCCTCGGATATTCCATCAAGGGTCACAATATCTCTCTGTCGTCCACTCGTATCAAGACTTTCCAAAAGGAGATTGAGAAGAGGACGATAAAGAAGCGTGACACCACGATGACGAAAGCCGTCAATGCGGTCAACAGATATCTCTACAAGGGGTACTGCGATTATTCCTGGGCTACTCAGGTTCTTCCGGTCATAAACGTGAAAGAGGACATCAATAAGCTCAATACATTTGTCATGGACTGCATCCGTGCTGTCAAGACGAATAAGAGAAAGGTTGGTGGACTCGGCTACGTGAAGACTCAGGCTGTAGGTTGCATAGACCGAGGCCGTGGAAGAAACGTGAAAGCCAACAGGGGTAAGACAGAGAACGAAATCAAGGGGTATCTATCGATAGGTTGTGCCCAGAATGCCTTACGTACAAGCAGGGCAGCGTACAACACATTGGTAAATACTCTGTAGATGTAGCTTCCAGCGCAGGAACTGTTGGAATGAAGATGTGGTTTAAACATCCGGTCTCGAAGATCGCGGACAGCATCTCATAATCTGAGATGGTCCAGCGATCCTCTCCACCAGGATATTATCAAGCTAATATAGCTATGCGCAGTATCTTCTGACCAACAGACTCTGTGTAACCGAGCACACGGACGTGGAAAGAAGGACGGATTATTTATGTCACGCCTCTATGATTACCTCAGTCTGGGCCCTTTCGCCCAAGTGATACTTGAGTCCAAAGGGACCACACTGAAGATACACAAGGCGTGTCTAATCAAATGAGTACAGAAATGTGCCAGTCCGTATGACTTCCACCGGTGGCGCACACCACCACTCCCTGGCGGATGGCAATGTTTAATACCACAGGTTCTCTTAACCAGAGTTTAGGATCCTGGTAACCGCTCATAGATATGAGCAGATTACCTGGATCCTGAATTCTGGCGAATCCTGTGCTGAAATCAGAATCATAAAGTATTGTGCCGAGCCATCGGTCAGGGAATTACCCAAGCACGAGGGTAGTCTTCAAAGGAGAGAGAATTTATGAGTGACTGTTGTGCTCGCCGGCTAATGCTGGGAATCCCCAGCTTCATCCGGCGATTATAACAGCCCTCAAATCAAGCTGCTATAGCTACGTGCCACCATCTCAGATGAAGACAACGTTATTGCCAAACGAGGTACACGAGGAGGCTGTAATTTACCAACCAGCTTGCAAATAACGCGGGTTAATCCTTAGGTTAAATATTACCCCGCGTAATCCATCTGGTTCGTATCGGTAAGATAAAGATAGGCAACAGGTCTATGAGTGTACCTACAAAAACCAAGTGAATTGCATCACGACTTATCAAGAGTATGATATTTAGCATCCCGTAAGTGGAATGATGCCGTCGATGTCTATCGGTATCGACGGCATCTTTCACTCACTGGACCGAATCGTAAGTATATATCCATGCAACATAATACATGAGATAGGTCATTCGTATTGCAGCGATGTCTGGCAAGAGCTGGGTGTTTATGCTACATCCCTCAATTTGATATGACTCGAGTTGGTACTAAAGTACCATAGAGTAGTCATCTCATTCTGAGTGATGTATCTAATCATAAACTTAAAGCAATGCAACGTATCAGCATGAGCCAGAATAGGTTATTGTGAGCCGAATAGTACGCAAGAAGGAAAGATTTAGGCAAACAGTCCGTATCTTCCTGAGTATCCAGGAGAAATCTCACTGGATACTCAGGATTCACTCGACTGTTTACATCGAGCGCATACAGCAACACAACAAATCCCTTGAGCGTACTGCTATTAACCAACATTTTAGAATTATGAACAGCAAATTATTAAAGAAGCTTGATGAAATCAAGAAAGAGTACTTGGAATCCGTAGTTTGCATGGGCGAGATGCTTGATTCTGTAAGTTCAGACGGATTCTCTATCGAGGAGGCACACTGGTTATATATGCGTGCGATGGAGTGGGCGAACGGAGATAAGTTCTATATCCACTTCGGGCACGAGGATAATATAGTGAGTGATGGTGAACTCGAAAAAGTCAATCTGATAGTGCTGAAATAAGCACTATCCCTACAAACCAACATATTGAGAATTATGACATACGACGAGATTATCAATGCAGTTGAGAATGGTGCTAAGTTCACCATCAACTTCCAGAAGGGAACATGCAGAGTGAACGGCAAGGTAGTAATGTCCGAGGAAGACAAGCCGAAAGACACACCTTACCTTACACCCGTGGTTGTATTTGTAGGCATCGAGCAGAGATATGCGGCATACAAGCATTCTGTGCCGTCTGAGCGTTCCGAATCACATCGCCGGTACTACTTCAAGGCTTTACCTGAGAAAGAACTCTCAGACGAAGATATGATGTACGGAGAGCGACGTGAGGTAGCAAGATGTAAGCTGGAGCTGTACGTACTGATTCAGCTTCTCAGAGGCAACCTCTGGTGGAACAACTCATGGGGAACATGGTTCTGGTGTTCCAAGAACGACAAGGACCTGATTATCCTCAGAGACTGGATTGAGCCAAACAAGGGTGAGGTGTGAGCCTCATCCACAAGAGTTAAATAAATTTTTACAAACCATTTAAAATTATTAGAATTATGAAGCAGATTGTAACAATCACTGGTGAGAATCTTAAGGTAGTAGCTAACAATGTAGAGAACGCAGCAGCTGAGAAGAAGACAAAGGCTCAGATGCGTATCGAGGCTCTTAAGGCAGCAGGTGTTGATGTAAGTAACTATTTCACTCTTGGCGATGAAAAGGTTGTCAAGATTGAGAATGGTGCAGCGGTCCCTGTTGACATGGACGATGCGACCATCGATGCGGTAGGCAAGAAGATTGTCGAGGGCGGATACGTGAACAACTGGAAGCTGTTCCGTCGTTGGGTAATGAGTCAGATGTTCCACATGCTCAGAGAAATGGAAACTGGAAGATATACTTTCAACGAAATCCTCCAGCGCAAGGGCTATGAGTATCAGTGGAATGTCATCGAGCGCGAGATGTATGCCCAGATGAAGATGATCAAGCACGGAGACGCAGAAAATGCAGGAAACAGAAACTTCTGGTTCAACGGCATGTTGCTCTGTGAAATCGCAGAGGACTACATCAAGAAGCTCAGATACTACATCGAGAACAACCTTATATACAAGAACAAGTATGACAGCAAAAAGACTTACAAGCATACCTGCAAGGGAATGCCGTACGTACGTCTTCAGAACAAGGATATCTTTGTGGCTGACTTGGAGAAGAAGGTATATGCTCCTCTCAAGGAACTTGCAGTAGAAATGTATGCAAAGGACACTTATGAGGACGTCTATAAGGCTGTCAAGAAGTTCAACAAGATTCGCAAGCATCTTGCATTTAAGACCAAGCAGTCAGACTTGTTCATCAGCGCCTATAAGGGTTCTGGTGCTTACTACACAATGCGCAACCTTATCATGTTCCATGGAGCAAGATTCAAGAATGGCAGCAGAAAGATGTCTGAGGCCAAATCCTTGGACAAGCTTGATAAACTTGCTCTTGAGTACAGCAACGAGGGTTGGAGAATGCTCGGTGTTCTCAAGCAGCTTATCAAGGACAATAATATCAGCATCCAGGGTAAGATTGACGAGTGGAAGAAGAAGTAATCACCTCTGAGAAACAAAGGTTCGCTACCTATTATTGCAGCGGCCCGGCAAACTTAACGATAGCTTCTGCAATGAAGGTGATCTCCTCCGGTTATTACCCGAGGAGATCACCTTCTTACGAAGCTCTTTAGATCAATAGAGTAAAGCAAAGCGCCAAGCTGGGGACTGTAATAGCCAAAAAGTCGGTTACTGATTCAGTAGCCGATTCTATGTTAAACTAAAAATTGAGAATTATGAGGAAGAATAAAACTTATGAACAGCAAATGAAGTTCTACAACCAGGACAATCGCTACGAGAGCTTGGGAGAAATGTTCATCTACTGGCTTAATTGTGGTTGTATCCCCGCTGCTGTAATACAGAATACCTTTAGAGAAGGTACAAAGGAGTGTAAGGAATACATCATAGAAGACCTCTATCATCTTTGTGACAAGAAGCAACTTTATAGGTTTGTCAGAATCCTTTACTTTGGAAAGAAATAAGCCAAACAGGTCAGCTAATATCGGCTGGCCACTTTTATCATAACTAAATTTGTTTAAATGGTTCAAGCCGGTCTGTCGTGAGACATGCCGGTCTTTGTATCACTATGTCTAACCAAATAAAAATAGAATTATGACAACAGTAAGAAAAGCAACAGTAATACTCGACGCTTCCAGCATCATGAAGAAGAAGGGTATCGTACAGAAGAAGCTGAAAACGGGAGAACTCAACAGAATTGTCGAGAACTTCTTCATGACCCATGAGGCAAAAGATACGATTCTTCTTACTCCGAAGAGATTCATTGAAATGGAGAATCCGCCAGAAGGGGATTTTATCGAGGACTATCTCGACGAGAGTATTTGGAAAAAGAAGTGCGAGGATCCTGACGATAAGTTTGATTTCATCGACTACCAGTCTATGAACAAGAGAGGGATGATTCGCCCGATTCTTATAGTTGACGAACCTATAATAAGGGATGCTGTGATATGGCTGAGAGATTACTGTCACTTCGATGTCAAGAGCAGAACACGAAAGAAAAAGAAGGAATACATCGTGTCTCTGCCGGTGTAAAAGCCAAACAAGGAGGGTGTGTCATAAGTCTGTGACGCACCC
>ERZ1034952.2171-NODE-2171-length-14912-cov-4.354378_pt1 | contig 14912 bp, 11 predicted proteins | sample MGYA00520625_ERZ1034952 | MGnify/ENA primary metagenome ERZ1034952 (study PRJEB33766, sample SAMN09781773) | gut metagenome | biome: gut microbiome | host: Homo sapiens | place: Madagascar | study: EMG produced TPA metagenomics assembly of the PRJNA485056 data... | reverse complement strand
ACCGTAGTAGATGCAATGTCCTCCCAGCTCGGCTGAGCACACGCCGCAAGCGCGGTTCAACCGCCCCGGTTCAAACTCCGGGACGAATTGAACCAGATTCGAACCACCCCGATTGCCACGAACCCTTCACGCCGCCAAACACCCAAGTTGACCAGCAGATTTCCTAAAGCACGGAAAGAAGGCTCCCCACATTTCCCTTAGGCTGCCAGCTAATGCTTCGGGGCATGTGTGTGGGGGGTCGCTCATGCTTCGGATGCGCGATGGTGGTGGGAGGCAAGCTCACGCTCCACTTCCCACCCCGCTCCAACCGCCAACAACCCATCGCAAAATAATTCATCCAGCCAACTGGATGAATTTCTCTTTTTGCTGAATCCATCCAACTAACCGGATACTTCCCCCCCCATAAGCACCTCTGGCGGCTGTCGCTTTGGGCGACGGCCGCCAGAGCGGGATCGTTATGCGGTTGTTTTCGGAGTCACACGGCGCCTACGCACCCTCGCCTTCCTCCTGAATGCCGAAGGCGGCGGCACCGTCCTTGGCGTACTGATTGCACCACTCCTTGACCTGGCGGCGATTCGCCACGCCGTGGCGCTTCATCACCTCGACGACCGACAGGCCGTTCTCAAGACGATCGCGCGCGACCGCCAGCTTGGTCTCGGGTTTGTAGCTGCGACGCTCGCCCATCGCGCACAGGCCCTCGGTTCCCAGAGCGCGCCAAATGCAGGCCCACTCGCGTACTGCCTCGCGGCTGACCCCCAGCTCCGTGGCCACCGCTTTGTAGCCGAGCCCCTTCTCGAAGAGCTCTGCAGCACGTTTTCTCGTATCAGCACCCCAGCGCATGGCAAAACCTCCATCCACGCACTATCGCTAGTGACGGAACGAGCCTGCCCGAAAAGGCAAGCGTAAATGAACATTTACAGGGTTCATTGTACCGTTCCGCCGCACTTTTCAAAACTGCAATGGCAAAGATGGCCGCCATCGGTCCCGCGTCGTTCCTTTTACCCTCCCTTTTCCTTTCTCTCCCATCCCCTTTCATCTGCTCTTTTCACCCTTCCCTCTCCGCGTTTGCCCTTTTCGTGCGCATCAACGCGGTCACCGTCGCGCATTTGGGCGATATTTCCAAAAAAGGGCGGCTTGAAACAAATGAGCAAATGACGCGTGGTGCGGAAGGGACAGCCATTGGCGCACACTGTGCCCTGACCAGGCATTATGCGAGACGTGTTTACCTGAAGTGAAATACGTTTGTCAGAAGCGCCGCGAAAGAGTGGCATTTTTGTTACATAGCGCCCTTTATTTGGAAAAAGCGGGAAATAGCTGAACGGAGCGAAGGCCGAATGGGCGAAACGAACGATGGAGGGAAGACGCGCGAGCAAGCGAGAGCTAGGCGCGCGGAACTCCGCCCGTGCACCAGAGCGCACAAAACGGCGCGCACCCTTTCCTCAGCTTGCTTCTTAGTAATAGCGGTAGTACGCGGCGCAGCTGCCCTCGCTCGACACCATGCAGGGGCCCACGGGGTTCTCGGGACTGCACACCGTGCGGAACAGCGGGCACTCGTTCGGAGCCATCACGCCGCGCAGCACATCGCCGCAGCGGCATCCTTTGTGCTCCACCGTCGGCTCCACGTCGGGCTCGAACCGACGCATCGCGTCGAACTCGGCGAACTCATCGCGAATGCGGTAGCCCGATCCGGGGATGTCGCCAAGGCCGCGCCATGTGGCGGTACAGGTTTCGAACACCTCGTCGATGGCGGCAAGCGCCACGGGATTGCCCTCGGGCATGACGCCGCGCGCGTAAGCAATCTCGATCTCGGCACGACCCTCGTGCAGCTGGCGCATGATCATGGCGATGCCCTGCAGCACGTCAACCGGTTCGAAACCCGTGATCACGCCGGGAATGCCGTATTTCTCCGCAAGGAAGCGATACGGCTCGGCACCGATGATGGTGCTCACATGACCCGGCAGAATGAGCGCATCGAGCTTGAGCGCGGGATCGTTCACGATGGCCTCGAGCGCTCCCGGCATGTTCTTGTGCGCGCCGTACACGCTGAAGTTGCGCAGACCCATCGCCTTCGCGCGCTTGATGGCTATGGCCACAAGCGGTGTGGTAGTCTCGAAGCCCACGCCGACGAACACGATCTCGCGATCGGGGTTCTCCTGCGCGATGCGCAGCGCGTCGAGCGGCGAGTACACGATCTGCACGCTGCGACCCGCTGCCTGCTCGGCCAGCAGACTCGAGGTGGAGCCCGGTACGCGCGTCATGTCGCCGAACGTGGTGATGGTCACCTCGGGCACGCGCGCGAGGGCGATCACCTTGTCGATGTCGTGATTCGATGTGACGCACACGGGACAGCCCGGCCCGCTCGCCAGCCGCACACCCTCGGGCATGAGCGCGCGAATGCCGTTACGCGCGATGGCCACCGTATGGGTACCGCACACCTCCATGAGCGTGGCGCCGCCGGCAGGCGCAAGCGCGTTGACGGACTCGATGAGCCCGCGGGCCAGCTTCGGATCCTTGAATGCAGCAAGTTCGGCGCGGAGGTCGTCCATGGCGCTACGCCTCCACAGCGGCGGCACGCGGCGCGGCGGTGCTGGCAGCGGTCGACGGCTGGGCCGCTTCCGCAAGTTCGGAAAGCACCTCGGCGGCGCTCATGCGCTCGCCCGCAGGAGCGGAATCAGCCGCGGTTGCGCGCGGGGCGCCGATGCCCGCGCTCGCCTCCGCCAGTTCCTCGCCCACCAGCTCGGGGAACTGGCGCACGAGATCGAGCGTCTCTTCCGCATAGACGGGATCCACCACCTCGATGGCGAAGCCCGCGTGAACGAGCACGTAGTCGCCCACACCCGCCTGCGGAGTGAGATCAACGGAAATCGTGCGAGTCACGCCGAGGATGTCGACCGTCGCGAGACCGCCCTCGTCAAGCTGGGTAATCTGAGCCGGAATTGCCAAACACATATGCGTCCCCCTTCGGGTTCTGCTGCCAAGGCGGAGGCGATGCCGCAGGCAGCGGCGCGCCGGCGCGGTGCCGGGCGACTGCAGGGTGCGTGCCGGGCGTGCGCTGGGCAGCTGCCGGACGTGCGCCGGACGGCTGTACGCTGCGGGCGGGCTACTCGACCTTGGCTTTCTCGTTCTTTTGCGCCCATGCTATCACAGCCTGACCGAACGAGATGCACCCATCGTTGGGCGGCAGATCGCGACTGATGGCGGCGGTGAAGCCCGCCTTCTCGAGCGCGTCGAGCACGTGCTCGACGAGGTAGCGGTTCATGAACACGCCGCCCGAGAGCGCCACTGTGCTGATGCCGTACAGCGCGCGCACGAGCTCGGCCACAGTGACGACGGCCTGCACGAACGCGTCGTGGAAGCGCCGCGCGATCACCGCCGTGGGCACACCCGCCGCGAGGTCGTCGAGCAGGCCGCGGAAGGCGGGGGCGGCGTCGAGCAGCAGCACCGAGGTGTCCTGCGCAGTGCTCGTGTCGGTCGCCGTGTTCTTCACGACGGCAATCTCGTAGGGGGCGTCGAATGTTTCACGTGAAACATTTGTTTGCGTTGCGGAATGCGGAGCAAACCCGCCGATGGCAGCTTCGAGCAGGCAGGCGCCCTCGCCCTCGTAGGTAGGCTCGGTGCAGATGCCCAGCAGCGCGCTCGCCGCATCGAACAAGCGACCGACTGACGAGGTCATGGGCGTGTTGATGCCCTGCTCGATCATCGCCTCGCAAATGCCCGCCTGCACGCCGAGCGCCGCCAGCGTGCGCTGCGCGCCGGGGTGGTCGAGCAGATCGTACTCCCACAGCACGCCGTACGCCATGCGCAGCGGATGCTTGATGGCCGCTGCGCCGCCCGGCATGGGCACGTACGCGAAGTTCGCAAAGCGCTCGAACGCCGTGCGGTTTGCAAGCAGCACCTCGCCGCCCCAGATGGCGCCATCGACCCCGTAGCCCGTTCCGTCGAACGCCACGCCGCACACTGCATCGGAAAGATCGTGCTCGCCCATCACGGCAGCGATGTGCGCGTGATGGTGCTGAACGGGAGTGAGCGGGAGGGCGGATGCAGGTGCGGCGGCGTCGCTGGGTGCGGCGGACGAGCTCGCGCTCGCGGTGGTCGCTTCCGCATGCGCCCACTTGGAGGTGAGGTATTCGGGATGCAGATCGCAGGCCACGTCCGTCGTTCGCAGCTCGAACAAATCCTCAAAGCGCCGCTTCGTCTCGAGCCACGCATCGTAGGTCTCGGCGTTCTCCATGTCGCCGATGTGCTGCGACACGAACGCCTCGGCGCCCTCTTCTGCCGCGCGTACGAGCGCGAACGTGTTCTTCTGCTCGGGTCCCGTCGCGAACAGCGCAGGCGTGCGGGTGTCGGCGCCAGCCGCGCCAGCCGCACCGCTCGCACGAGTCGCGTCTTCCCTACCAGTCGTGGCGACCTCACCTTCCGCACCTTCCGCGTTCTCCGTCGAGAACTTGATGGGCAGGGGCGCGTAGCCGCGGGCGCGGCGGATCACCTGAATGGCGTACCCCGCGCTGCCCGCCCTGATCACGCGCATGACCGAGTCGTCGAAGCGCGTGAGGATCCTGCGGTTGTTGCCGAGGAAGGCGTCGGCCACGTCGGCCAGCTTCGCGCGGGCCTCGTCGTCGTCGATCACGATGGGCTCATCGTGGATGTTGCCCGACGTCATGACGAGCATCGGCGGCAGGGCGTCCCCGAATGTTTCACGTGAAACATTTGTTTGCGTTCCGTACGCCTCCGCATAATCGCGCATGAGCAGATGCTGCACGGGCGTGTACGGCAGCATCACGCCGAGCTCGGACAGCCCGTCGGCGAGCCCCGACGCGAACGCGACATCGGCGCGTTTGCGCAGCAGCACGATGGGCCGCTGCGCGCCTTCGAGCAGCGCCCGCTCCTCGTCGTTCACCTCGCACACGCGGCGCACGTCGTCCACATTCGCCATCATGACCGCGAACGCCTTGCCCTCGCGGCGCTTGCGCGTGCGCAGCTTCGCCACCGCCTGCGCGTTGTTCGCATCGCATGCCAGATGGAAGCCGCCGAGACCCTTCACCGCCAGAATGTCGCCCGCGCGCAGCAGCTCGACCGCCTCTTCGAAGATCGCATCGCTTTCCTCGCGCGTGCGCCCCCAGCGCACCTCGGGCGCACCGGGGCCGGTCAGCACGAGCGAAACCCACGGTCCGCAGTCGAAGCAGGCGTTCGGCTGGGCGTGGAAGCGGCGGTCGAGCGGATCGTGATACTCGTTCGCACAGCGATCGCACATCGTGAATGCGCGCATCGACGTGTCCTTGCGATCGTACGGAAGCCGTTCGATGATCGTGAACCGCGGACCGCAGTTCGTGCAGTTGATGAACGGGTAGCGATAGCGGCGATCGTTCGGGTTGAACAGCTCGCGCACGCAATCGTCGCACGTTGCCAGCTCGGGCGACACGAGCGTGGTCTTCTCCACTTTCGCCTCGTCGGAAAAGCGGATCTCGAAGCTCGTGAAGTCCTCGAGCGGAACCTCCTTCAGCTCGATCTCCTTCACCTGAGCCGCTGCGGGCGCGTTCTCCGACAGCTCGATCACGAACGCGTCGAGCAGCTTCGACTCGCCTTCGGCATGAATGCGCACGCCATCGGCAGCATTAAGCACCCAGCCGTTGATCAGGTATTTCTTCGCCATGCGGTACACGAACGGGCGGAATCCCACGCCCTGCACGATTCCCTGCACCTGTATATCGAGCGCCTCGACCACGCTACCCCCTGAAAAGCCGACGCGGTGCACACGTCAACCGTGCGCACCGCGATCACAATCGCCCTTGCAAGCGCCAGGCGAACCACAGCCGCCCCGCGCATCATCGCGCATCCTAGGCGCGCTCGCCGGCAGCCCCTTCCGCATCGGACGCCTGCACGCCCGCCGCACTCGCAGCAGCATCCGCAGTCGCACTCGCGCCCGCGGTCGCAGCAACTTCCGCAGCCACCGCAGCGCTACCCGCATGCTGCTCAGCCGCCAGCACCGCCGCATCGGCGAGCGCGTCGGCATCCATCTGAGCAGCGGCCTCAGCGCTTTCGCCGCCCGCAGCCTGCATCTCGTCCTCGGCGTCTTCCTCCGCCTGCGCCGCCGCAGCCGCCACGCGGTCGTCGGCGATCTCGACGAGGATCTCCTGAATCACGTGCGCGAGCATGCGCAGCGTCACGCCCGAGTTGTCGGGCAGGTGCAGATGCACGCAGCGGCGTCCGCGCTCAGCAAGCGTGATGAGATCGCCCGAAGCCTGCGCCTTCGCCAGCGCGCCGAGCGATTCGGCCTCGCGCGGCAGCGGAATGTCCTTCAGCTCGTCGGCCGACAGGATGAGGAACACGCCGCAGTTCGGACCGCCCTTCTGCAGCTGACCCGTGGAATGCAGATAGCGCGGGCCCACCTCGAGGCACGACACCACGCTGAGCGCCTCGGCCACACCGTGGCGAATCGCCTCGAGCGCTTCGCGGCGACCCTCGCCCGTGAACGGCAGGAACGCGTTGAGCGCGAAGAAGTCGCCTGGCTGGATGGAGGACAGCAGCGCGTACAGGCTCGAGTGCATGTCGTCGCAGCCGTCGAACATCGGCGACTGGCGCACCTCGACCGTGCCCATGCGCACTTCCTCGGTGAACGCCTCCTCGTAGTCGGGCGCGGGCTGGCCGTCGCGCAGGATGTCGAGCACCACGCGCTTCGCCGACGCCACGTCGGGCTGGTCGAACGGGCAGATCTTCATGAGGTAGCCGCACATGGCGATGGCGTACTCCCACATCACGAAGTGCTCGGCGAGCTCTTCCACCGACTCGATCTTGTAGTTCTGACGCGGAATCGCCGGATCGATGTAGGCGAGGCTCATCTCGAAGTTATGGCGCTCGTCCCACAGGTCGTTCTTCGTCTGGTACACGATGACGCTGCGGTCGCCCGGGTCCTCGGTGAGCAGAAGCGAGTCGACCTCGATGTTCGGCAGGATGCCCTGGCCGAGCTTGCCGAGGCTCTCGGCCACGAGCTGCTCGATCCACAGGCCGAGCACGCGGCCGCGCTTCTGCGTGAGGAACGAGAACTTGTTGCGGCCCATGAGGTAATTGTCGTAGAGGAACGCCGCCAGCCCGATCGCCGGGTTGTCGATGGCGTCTTCGCTGCACTGCTTTTCAGCCTCGATCGCGTGCTCGAAGAACGCGTCGAGGTCGACGCCTGCGAGCGCCGCCGGCAAAAGACCGAACACCGAAAGCGCCGAGAAGCGGCCGCCCACGGTAGGCTCGCCCGAGAACACCGCGCGCCAGCCCTCTTCCTTCGCCTGTTTCTCCAGATCAGAACCCGGGTCGGTGATGGCTACGAGGTGCTTGGGCATCACGTCGGCGCCGAGCACCTCCTCGAAGCTTTCGCGCACGGCGGAGAGCAGCAGGCGCGGCTCGATGGTGCCGCCGCTCTTCGACGAGATGATGAGCAGCGTGCTCGCCGGGTTGCACGCAGCAAGCAGCTGACGGACGCGCACGGGCGAGTCGGAGTCGAGCGTGCGGAAGGTCACGCGGTTCTTGTCGACCTTGTTGTACTTGGTGATGGTCATCGGCGCCTGCGTGGAGCCGCCCTGACCGATGAGCACGACGGTGTTGATGCCGTCGGCTACGACGTAGTCGGCGAACGACTGGATGTCACGCAGCACGCACTGCGGATGGCTGGCCAGATCGACCCAGCCCATGAAGTTCTCGGCGCACTTCTGCGCCTCTTCGGAAAACCCGTACAGCGTAGCGTCCTTCGCATGAATGCGGCTCGCCACGCATTCCTTCACCAGCGTCTTCGCCGATGGGTAGAGCTTGTCCATCTCTCCGGAAATCATCTGTTCCTTCTTCTCGCACGGCTCCCCCGGCAGCGGCTTTGCACGGTGCGCAACCCGACGCGACGCCCCGGGCGTTGCCGCCGGGTTCGCGCGTTACGCGCATCGTGCGCCTCGTCGTACGCGCAGCGAGGCCGATGCCGCTGCCCAGCTCCACGCAACGCACGTTCATGTGCGTTTAACGCTGCATGCCGCAGGCGAAGGGGCTGGGAAGCCTCATCATGAAATGATTCCCAATTTTAACAAATGCCCCACCTGGGGCGCACATCCGCTTCTCGTTATGGCGGTGTTGTGTGCGAGAAGAACGCAAAAGGGGGCGAACCACACTGGGTCACCCCCCTCGAGATGATCTGATTTGCCGCAAGCGCATCGAGTGGCGTCGAACGCAGCGGCGTGGCGCCTCTCTACAGGCCGAGCGCCTTCTTCAGCGCCGACACGCGACGGCGCGAAACGGGAATCTTCTCCTCGACGCCGTTGAGCGTGAGCAGCAGCGTGCCGCCCGAGACCGATTCGATCTCTTCGACCATCGACAGGTTCACCAGGTACCCGCGGTGCACGCGGAAGAACCCGTGGCCGTCGAGACGCTTCTCAAGCTGAGCCAGGCTCACCGTGGAGAAATAGCGGTCGGTGTCGGTCTGCAGGTACGCGTAATCGTCGCGCGCCATGACGAAGCGGATCTTGTCGATGCTGATGAGGATCTTCTTGCCGCCCTTTTCGACGGGGATGCGCTCGGACTTTTGCGCCTGCATGTGCAGCGCCACATGCTCGCGCACGCGCGCGATCGCCTGGGCGAGACGATCGGTTTCGACCGGCTTCACCAGGTAGTCGATGGCGTTCACCTTGAACGCGTCGAGCGCATGCTCGCTGTATGCAGTCACGAACACCACAGCGGGCGGGAACTTGAGATGCTGCAGAGCCTCCGCGAGCTGCAGGCCCGTTGCCTCCGGCATGTTCACATCGAGGAACATGACGTCGCACGGATACTCCTTCAGCTTCTCAATCGCCTCGCGCACGCTGGCCGCCTCAGCGGCAACGTCGACTCCGCCAACTTCGTCAAGAAGGAAACGCAGCTCGGAGCGCGCAGGAGCCTCGTCGTCTACGATGATTGCTTTGAGCACTTTTGCCTCCCTCTACGTATGCATGGAAACAGTGTAAACCGACCAAACATTATAGTGCAGTACGCTGCGAGTATACCCCTTCGCGCCCGAATTGCCCGTGGCGTTCGGAGGTTTTAATCATTTGAAGATACCGCTTACCGCAGAAACCTTCCGTCCGCATCCGCAAAGCGACCGTTCGCCGCGGGCGGCCGTGCGGATGGGTGCGAGGCGCGGCGGGCGGGGCGCAGGCGGAGCTCCCGCGTCACGCACACGCCACGATGCGCGAACCCAACGCAGCCTTCGCGCGAAGCGGACGCAAGACAGCGCGCCTTCCGACACACGCCCTAGCGCGTTCGCTGCTGCGCGAAGTCGATCTCCATGAGCTTGCCGATGGTGAGCGCGTAGATGCGGAACGCCTTTTTCATCTGCTCCTCGCTTACGCCCTCATCGGGGCCGTGCATGCCGCCCACCCATCCGGGTGTTTCCAACCACGGCATCTCGGGGCCGAAGCTCGCCGCCGACGCGAAGTGACGCGCATAGGTGGCGCCGCCCATGGTGAAGGGCTTCGCGCTCTCCCCCGTTGCCTCGTTGTACGCCGCCAGCAGCGCTTGGATCATCGGCGATTCCGGGTCGACGAGGAACGGCGCGGCCTCCGCCTTGGCAAGCGGCTCGAAGGTGCAACCCACCCGGCGTGCCGCCTCCGTCAAACGCTCCGTGAGCGTGGCGGGCGTTGTGGACGTGGGAAAGCGGATATCGATCGTCTGGCAGAGGCATCCGTCCTCCCGATAGATCACCCCGCCGACGGCCGTAAGCTCTCCGAAGTGCTCGTCGCCGCAGGCGATACCCACGCCACTACCGTCGGTATGCGCCAGCAGATCGCGCTCGAGCTCGAGAAACGCACGCTCGCCTTCGCTGCACAAGCCGTTCTCAAGAAGATAGTCGACCACGAGGAGGATGGCGTTCACGCCTTCCGCGGGAAGCGACGCGTGTGCGCTTTTGCCCGTAGCCTCGATGCGCACGCAGCCCTCGCCGGCAGGCGACACGGCAATGCGGGGCGCTGCAGGGAGCCCACTCGCGTCGGCCCGCACGATCGCGAACGCGGTTCCCGGCACGGCGTTCGACGACGTGCCGCCTTCCATCGTGACGATGCGGTGCGGGTTGGCGCTTTTCGCTTGCGCGCAAGCGTTATCCGAGGACGCGTTGCCCGCCGATGCGCCTTCGCCTTTGCCTTTGCTTCTCGTCTGCTCGATTTCGCTTTTCGCGCCTTCGGCATCTTCCCTGTTCTCAGCATACCAGCGGGGCGAACGGAGGATGCCGCCGTAGAGCCCCTTTTCGCCGTAGCTCACGGGGAAGCTCGCATCGGGCGTGAACAGGAACAGCGGGTCTTCGTGTCGCTGTTGGTAGTAGGCGAGATCGCCCATGCCCGTCTCCTCGTTCGCGCCGAAGAGGAAGCGCACGGTGTAGGGAAACGCGGGCACCGCGCCCGCATCCTGCAGATCTTTCCAGAACTTGAGCGCGTGCAGCGCCACCACGACGGGCCCCTTGTCGTCGGCGACGCCGCGGCCGATGAGAAAGCCGTCCTTGCGCGTCACCGCATAGGGCTCGAACGACCAGCCCGGACCCGCAGGCACCACGTCCACGTGTCCGATAATGCCGATCTGTCCCTCGGTTTCGCCCGGAAAGTCTGCGTAGCCGATGTAGCCGTCGACGTTGTGCGCGGAAAATCCCATGTCAGACGCCATTTTGAGCGCAGCTTCGAGCGCTTCGCGCGGCTTGTCGCCGAAAGGTGCACCCGGCGCAGCCGTCGCGAGATCCTCCACGCTGGGGATGCGCACGAGCGCGTCGATGTCGCTCACGACATCGTTCCAATGCGCTTCCACGTAGGCGTCGATACGCGCGTTGAGCTCTACGGCGCTCAGCGGAATCTTTTCGGTCGCTCGACGTGCCTGATCCGACGTTCTCATTGCTTTCTCCGCCTTTCCGTGCGTCGATCGGTTGAAGAACCCACCCCCAGATGGTGGAATGCGTCGTGAAGGTGCCCCGCCTTGCCGGGCAGCACCGTTCGTTGGTTTAAGCTGGGTTCCTTTGTTGTCGGTGACCCGGCTTTCCCCTTTTGTACGGGCTGTTCGCTCACCCCTTCCGTCACAGAGGCCGCACGCTATTTGCGACGGCTTATGCCGATCGTGCCAAGCACCACAGTGAAGACTGCGCAAAGCGCGATGACTGTCTGCGGATCCATAGGCGGCACCTTCTTCAGAGGCTGCCTGGGGTGGCGAAGCACCTTCGCCAATTCCAGCAGAATTCCCTCCCTAAGAGGGGGTACTATTTTGCTGCGGCCACGCACCGAAACGCGCGACGATGCCTTGCACGAGGAGCATTGTACCGCGCCGCGCAGATCGCTTGCGCCATGACCCCGTTCGTCTCGACGCTTTTCCAGCGTTCCGCTATACTGCAATTCTGCGCCCGGGTGGCGGAACGGCAGACGCGTCGGTCTCAAAAACCGATATCGAAAGGTGTGTGGGTTCGAATCCCACCCCGGGCACCATTCTTTCTTGGAAATCCCCCAACAACCGAACAGAACGAACACGAAGCTCCTCGCACGGCGGGGTTCGAGCATGGAACGAATGTTTCACGTGAAACATTCGTTCACGTTTTTTTTCGTGCGACGGCACGAAAAAGGCCTTCCGCTCCAGCGCTGGCTGGAAGCGGAAGGCCTTTTGCCTTTGCAGCGATGTACTCGGCGGCGTGCTTTACAGCGTGAAGTCCTTCTCGCCGTTAAACACGGCCATGGCGTCCTCAACGGAGTAGTCGTCGAGCGTGATGGCGCTGATGGCCTTGGTCAGGCGCACCGCCTCGTCGAGCGAGCGCTGGTGAATGTTGCGGCCGGTGGCGTTGCCGCACGCGCCGCCCACGTGGATCTGCTCCCACAGCTGGGTGAGGAACGTCTCGGCGTCAACCGTGGAGCCGCCGGCGCACACGAGGCCGCAGCGGCCCGCGGCGGTGGAGGCGACCTTCAGAGCCTCGGCCGGAGTGCGCGTATCCTCGCCCTCGGGCTTCGGCGGGTTCACCTTCACGAAGTCAGCGCCGAGGCACAGCGCCACGCCCGCAGCACCCGCGATGAGGTCGGGGTCCTTCTCGGCGGTGACGGCTTTGCCGCGCGGGTAAATCCACAGCACGACGAGCAGACCGTTGGCATGGGCCTGGGCGATGAGCTCGCCAGCCTCAGCCATCATCGTGGCCTCGTACTCGCTGCCGAGGTAGATGGTGTAACCCAGACCGACGATGTTCACACCCGCATCGCGCATGGCGAGCACGGCCTCGAGGTCGGTGAGCTGCGGGGAGTACGGATCCTCCTGCTTGGTGCCCACGAGGTTGGTCTTGGAGTTCATCTTCACGAGATAGTTGATCTCGGGGTAATCGTTCGCGTACTGGGCGATCAGACCGCGCTGACCCGCGACGACGCCGCATGCGCCCTGGCTGCCGATCTTGAACAGGTGCTCAGGGTCGAGGTCGGCGATGTCGATGCCCTCACCGTAGAAGTCCTTGTTCATGTGCTCGATCTTCTGATCGCACGCGAACAGCATCAGGCGGCCCGTCTCGCGCGTCGCCTTCATGTAGTTGGTGATGTACACATCGCGCATATCCGGCATGACGTCGGCCGGAACTCGCACCTGATCACGGGTGATCTTCGGCATAGTGAATCCTCCTTTGGGATTTGGTCGGTCGAAAAGCGCCCCACACCTTCACGAGGGCGTTTTTCATGACAAATTCCATTGTACCGAAAAGAACGGGGCCTTCACCGAACTTGTTGCGCGCCCGCCGTTTCTCCAGCAGATGCAGACACGCCCGCAGCCTACTCGGCCTCTTCGAGCTTGCGCCCTGCGTTCTCCTGCTCGTAGTCGCGCAGCTCGAGATTCTCGCGACCCGTGCGCTTCTCCACGAGCTTCATGATGCGATCGTATCCAAGCACGCCCACCACCGCCACGACACCGGCAATCAGGAAGATGATCGCACTCTGCAGGTAATCGCCCGTCGCAAGGCCGGCCGCCGCGTACGTGGACACCACGATGCCGGGGATACGCGCCACGTTCGCCAGCAGCAGGAACGTGCGCAGCGGCATGTGCGTGAGCGGCACGACGTACGTAAACACGTCCTTCGGCAGGCCGGGAATGAGAAACAGCACGAACACGATGATGTTGAGCTTGCCCGAGTTCTCGAATTTGCGGAACTTCGCCATGTGCTTGTCGGACACCATCGCCTGAACGAACGGCGCGCCGAGCTTATGCACAAGCAGGAAGATGAACGCACTCGAGATCACGCAGCCGATGAACACCACGAGCGCGCCGATCCACGGCCCGTAAATCATGCCTGCGGCAACCTGCACCACCTCGCCAGGGATGAAGGCCACCACCACCTGCAGAAACTGGATCGCCAGCAGAATGAGGAAGCCCGCGGGCCCCGCCTCGCGCACGTCGGTGGTGACGCGCTCAAGACCGCCCGGCTCGAAGATGTCATGAATGAACGGCCAGATGAGATAGCAGATCAGAGCCATGATCGCCACGAATGCCAGCAAGCCGATGATCTTGAGGATGTTCGCGAAAGGCATGGGATGCCCGTGCACCGATTTCTCTTCGTGGGTCTTTTCCTTGACCTCGCGCGTCTTCTCCTTGATGGCCTCGCGATGGGGGTGGGCAGAGGGTTCCGACACTGACATCTCCTTAGCTTCTGCGTGCTTTGTCGTATTCTTCTTTGAAGGCGGAGAACATGCCGCCCGCTTTCTTCAGATGGTCGCCGACTGCCTGGGCCGCCTGGGACGTGCCGTCGGAGCGCGTCTTCTTCGCGCTGCTTGCGCCGCCTGCAGCCTGCGCAGCAGACGCGGCCTGCGCACTGCCTTCCGCGTCTTCGAACTCTGCGTCGATGAGGTCGGGGTCGGTGATGACGTTGCCATCCTCGTCGACGAATACGACCTCGTTGCCGTCTTCGTCGACGAACACGTACTCGACGACCTCGTCAGCCGGCTGCGATGCGAAAGCGGCAGATGCGGGCGCATCATCGGAAAGCTCGACAGATGCGGATTGATTCTGCTGGCCCTGCTCCAGCTGTTCCAGCTGCTCGTCCGCTCCGTCGCCGTGGCGCGCCTTGTCGTATTCTTCCTTGAAAGCCGAGAACATGCCCGATGCGCGCTTGAGCTGACGGCCCGTGGCGTAGGCGCCCTTGTTGACCGCCTCGCCCGCCGCCGCAGCCGCCTCGCTCGCCTTGGGCTTCATCTTGTCGATCGCCTTGTGGGCCTTGTCGCCCACGATGACCGTCGCCTGGCCGGCCTTCTCGGCGACGCCGCCCTCCACGGGCAGGTCGCGTACCGCATCGTCCACAAGGATGGCGCCGAGCTCGGCCTCGTCGTCGACCGAACCGCCCGTAAGCGCCGCACCCATGCCGCGGCGGAACCCGCGCATCATGCTGAGCGGCACGCGGCGCACGCCGAGCAGCGTGTTCGCCGTGGCACCCTGCGACACCATGAGCGAGTCGATGACGCCCGTCTCGGCGTCGAAGAGCACCGACCCCACGATGCCGAACGACGTGCCGTCCTGGCACATCACGGGCAGGCCCACCCACAGCACGCAGTCGTCCCAGTTGATGCCGAGCGCCTTGCAGGCGCCTTTGTCGGTAGCGGTGGGATCATCACGCACGACGATGTTGCCGTCGACCACGTCGTAGCCGTTGTACGCCACGAACAGGTCCTTGCGGTGGAACATGAGCGCGAGGTCGGGGCGCTTCACGATGAAGCCCACGCAGCGCTTGTCGCTCGGATGGAACACGCACGCGCGAACGCGCCCCATCTTCTTGGTGGCATCGGGATCGTTCTTGCGGGGCTTTTCCATCCAGACTTTTGCCCGCTCGATGTCATCGGTGTTGATCAGGCGCTTTGCCATGGTGCGTTCCTTTTCTTGCGGTGTCGTGCGGCGGGAGAGCGGGTGCATGCGAGGCGCGGGGCGCGGGGCCCGAC
>ERZ1034952.2166-NODE-2166-length-14934-cov-12.440823_pt1 | contig 14934 bp, 10 predicted proteins | sample MGYA00520625_ERZ1034952 | MGnify/ENA primary metagenome ERZ1034952 (study PRJEB33766, sample SAMN09781773) | gut metagenome | biome: gut microbiome | host: Homo sapiens | place: Madagascar | study: EMG produced TPA metagenomics assembly of the PRJNA485056 data... | reverse complement strand
GGTAGAAAACTATTTTTGTTTTTTCATCTGTCTACTTGACAGGGAGCGGTTCAGAAGGGGGGCAGCCCGTAACAAATTTGCGGTTGGCGAACCATTCATGCGTCTTAAGACGCGGCTGTATTAGGCCCTTATAGGGCCTGTACAAGCCACCGGCTTCGCCGGTGGTCTTGACTATGGATGGGAGACAAAGGGCCTCAGAGCGTCTAATCCAAATTGCTTCGCACATAGAGAAAATATAATAGCACACTATTGACAAAAATAATAGTGTGCTATTATATAGCTATATAGCAGAGAAATCAAAAGGGAGGTGCCAGGATGCCAGATTATTCGGATATTGGCTTCTGTATCAAGCAGATCCATGATCGACTGGAAAAGCAGGCGAACAATGCTATGCGGTCAAGTGACTTGACCATGATGCAGGTTTCTGTATTGTTGGCACTGCAGGAATCCGGGGAAAAGCAGATGTCCATGAAGGAGCTGGAAAAAAGCTTCGGGATTGCTCAGTCCACCGTTGCGGGGATCGTGTCCCGGCTGGAGCAGAAGGGATTTGTAGAGGCTTTGGGGGATGCAGCCGATAAGCGGGTCAAGCGGGTTCAGATCACTGCGGCAGGAGAAAAATGCTGCGCGGAGTCCGCTTACCATAAGGAAGAAGCCGAAAAGAGGCTCCTGAAGGATTTTTCGGAGGAGGAACGCAGGGGGCTTCATGCGCTGCTGGAAAAGGCAGCGAGAAATCTGGAATAAGAGATCCCGCCCCAGCAGCGGGATTTCTTTTGAATAAAACGATAGCATGCTATTATAATCAGTAGACATATGTAATGACCAATGCCTTATGAGGAGGAAATGATAGACCAGATGGCAGGTCATGTTTCCGGATTTGTATCCACCCTCATCGGGTTACAGCCCACCAGCAGCGCAATGGTAATGGCCTCGCTGACCACATCGGCTGCGGCTTGGCCCATCAATACGCCCTGATAGGCGAAGAGCTTGACGCAGACCAGCGTTGCGGCAACGAAGACCACACCCTGGCGGCTGATGGACAGGATGAAGGCTGGAATCACCTTTCCGGTGGCCTGGAACAGGACGGTGAGCAGTAGAACGATTCCGGCGAAAACGGTGGTGACGGCCTGCCAGCGGAGCATTTCGGCACCCGTAGCGATTATGGCGGTATCCTTAAGGAAAACGCCCATAAGGGGCTTGGCGCAGAAGCACAAAGCTGCCGTCAGGACCAGGGAGAGGGCGGCCAGGAAGCCGAGGCAGAAGCGCACCAGCTTTTTCATTTTCCGGTGCTGCCGGGCACCGTATAAAAATAGCGAATTTGAGGTCAAGGAAAAATAGTCACAAAAGTCAGAAAAAACCCGGATTTCTTTAAGAAATCCGGGATAATTATGGTTGCGGAGGCAGGACTCGAACCTACGACCTCCGGGTTATGAGCCGCTTATTTTCTTTGAAAAATAAGCCAAAATAGTTTCAACTAAGTCAAGAAACGTTGAAATACTGTGGTTTCTATAGTGAAAAAGTTCAATTGGATTTGAGCAATTTCGCATAGACTATCCCCAAACTATCCCCACGGAATTTGGCGAAAAAGTTCGGAAAATTCGAGGCGGCGGCACATCCAGTTCAATGGAGCGGATGCGCTATTCTATTTTCAAATTATGCGGTACAGCGGTTTATTGCTCAATTCCGCGGTAGCCATGTTTTTCTGCATTTCCAAGTAAATAAAGGAAAGCAAACGCAGGAATTCGCAGCAAATCCTTGCCGCACTTTGTATTGTGAACACCAAAATCGTCTGCATTCTTGGTGATGATAATTGCTGCCGACGATTCCTCGCACAGTTCTACAATGGCATCATCATCCGCAATTGGCGCGCCTTCCCGGTATTTGACTTCAATCAGGATATTGTTTGTGTTCGGGTAATCCACCACGATATCAATTTCTTTTCCCTTTTTGCCGCCTCTGAAATAGCCGACGGAGGTGGCGTACTGATAGTAAAATGCGGCAACATGCTTGTAAATGGCAGTTTCAACGATTTTTCCCATTTCAACAGGGTCTGTCAGAACGGAGTCATCCATCAGAACGGCATTTCGGATGGCAGCATCCGCAATATAGATTTTTGGCCGCGCTTTCAGTACCTTTTTCCCTGCCATATCAACCGGCCAGCTCTGGTAAATCAGATTTGCGCTTTCCAGATACTGGATATAGTTTTCTACGGTTGTGCGAGATACGCCGTTCAGTTCTTTCGTGATCGCCTCAATGGATACAATTTCCGAAGATACGTTGCAAAGGTATAAGAAAATTCTCTCGAGCTCTGTCGCATTGCGAATATTGTACAGGGAGGGAAGATCACGCTTCAGCACTTTATCCACAACATCCTCCCGCATGATCTGCTGTGCCATCAAATCGTTATCAGCCAGTGCCAATTCTGGGAAACCGCCAACCTGCAAATACCGCATAAAGTGATTCTGGACTTTGGAAAGCTGCATCATAATTTGCGTCCGCTCAATTTGGCTTTTGTGGAGCAGTGTTGTTACTTTCAAATCGGAAGCAATGTTGGGTCTGTCTAAATTCAGCAGTTCACAGTACTCGTAAAAAGACATGGTGGGAACCTGGATAACCGTCCAGCGGCCGGCACCGCTCTCTCTGCTGCCTTTCATCAATGCCGGGCTGGCAGAACCGGTTGCAACGACATGGGTATCCGGTTGTGTATCGTAAATGATTTTTAACCAGCGATCCCAGTCCTGTGCATACTGCACCTCATCGAAAAAGTAATAAACATCCTGTTCCGCATAAATGTTTTCGTGATAGCACTCCAGGACATCCTGAAATTGACTGAGTTTCAGCATAGGGTGATCCAGAGAAATAAAAACAATTTTCTGAGGCGGGATCCCGGATTTTAAAAGTGCCTCGATCATCTGGTACTGGATCGTTGTTTTCCCGACACGTCTCGTTCCCGTTAAGACTACGGAACGACGGATCCCCTTATCCGTCAGCCGCTTCATCGCTTCGTAAAACGCAAACCGTTTATAGGTTTTTGACATTTGCGCGCTGACCATCCCGGTTTTCCACCAAGGGTTATAGGCACTCAGGACTTTCAGGATACTTTCCTTTGTTGTAATTGCCAATGCGATCAACTCCTTTCTTATAAGAATACCTTGAAAATCAATTTTTGTCAATAAATATTAGAAGTATACTATAAATGTTTCTTGGTAAAGATTGACTTTTAAGATGCTGTATCTGAATATTCCATCAGGCATGCAAATATTCTGTACCATGTTCCTAGGCAATATATCTGGCTGTAGATATTCTAGGATGGAGAGGAAAAATATAAGGTGCATTTGTTGCTGCAAAACTGTGTATTTTTGTCAGGCGTTGTAAAGAATCAGGGGTCACATGAAGAAACGATAGTCGTAAAGTGATCCTTCAAATTGGGATAGAAGCCATCCGATTCGTGCAATTTCATTCGAAGATTCTATCGTGCAGGGCAGTTTTGAATACAGTCCAAAACTGTTCCAGTTCATTTTCGACAACCCAAGAATTTCCGTTGCAATCTGTGCCATATCTCCAGAACCATAGTGCTTGACGACTCTTAGAGGAAGTGGAACGCTTTTGCCACCCTGGAAATATCTCCTGTTCTGAGAAATCACAGATGGGGCAATTCCATGGGTAAAAAGATACATGGTGTTTTTGTCAATTGGAAAGCACATCCCTCGGCGTACAGGATATCCGTCCACCTGCGTGCAACGCTCATTTAATGCAAAGCACTTCAGGTTATCCTCGTATGTTATCTCAAGAAGCTCTATATTCTTGACTCCCGCAGATGACAGGCTTTCCACCAATCCTTTGACTTCCTCTTTTCGGAAAGGTGTACGTTTGTGAATAACGACCCGCTTCGGTAGTTCAGAAAAAGATTTGTAGAACAATTCTTTGATATTGAGGCCAATCCTGTATGCCTCTTCTTCGGATAAATACGGATTTTTCTTTCTGTCAAACGTATAATCTTGAATTTTGGAAAGCTTGTACTTCATACCACAACCATCAGAAGAGTATATATGGCTACATCCAATCACAACATTGCTATCCGACGGTCCATTCATAACACTGTATCCAATTCCAGCAAAAGCCGTATCTGGCTGGATTCCGTTCACCACCCAAGGAGTCCGCCCGGACTTTACATATAGCGCCAAAGAAAGCGCCCACATAATTTGGCAATGCAGATCGCTCTCAATCGTTTTTTCACGAACAAATTGTGTTGCTACCTGTTTTTGCGCAGCGTAAGCTTTAATGTAATCGTGTAAATCATAATTTACCGTTCCATCGGCATATGATGTGAATACTTCGTACTCCTTGGGAATGTAAATCAGTATAACATCAATAGAGTTTGCGCTGAGCTGGTCAATTTTTCTAGTTATTGAATCACCAAACTCAACAGCGGCTTTATGGACATCCCACTCACTTGAAGCGGTAATTTGCTTCCACTTGCTGCTGTTGGGATCCGGTAAATCAAGACCTGTCTTGAAGGCCCGATAGAAACCTGGAAAGGAAATTAGATAATCAGTATTGTGCTTCGCTTGTGACTGGCGATTCAAACCGGAAATGAACTGAGCAAACTTTTGGTTATGCTCACATGGACAAATAACCCCTACCGAGATTGCAGAATGTAATACGCCGCTATTCATGGCATAATCTACAGGGGCATTCGAAATCAACCCGCGCATTGGATGGAAATCTTCTGCCACACCGCGCATAGATGTGCCGCAGAATCGAAGTGTTGGATCTCGGTATTCTATTCCATAAAAAATAATTCGTTTAGGCGAAATTGTAACGGGCAATTGTATCGAAGCTTGTTTTCCGAAGTTCACGCCAACCAACGCGCTGCTATTTACAACCGAAAATGTAAAGTTCGTTGTACTCCCTAAAGGATAATTGGCTGAAAACCTTTTGTTGCCGATTACTTTTCTGACCCATTTTCTAATGTACTCATTCGCGTTTTGGTTTGGCCGACCATTATTGACTCTCGCATTGAACCAGTCCGCAAATTGCTTTTTTTCTTCCCTGGTTAGTACTGCGTCATCAGCGTACATGAAACTCGGAACAAGTGTGAGATAACTGTATCTGTTATCAAATAACAACGCAAGCCGAACTCCAGAATATGCTGTAACAGTTTTGGCTCCAATACAGTACTTCAACACTTCTTTTGTATCCCAGATTTTGTCCTTTGAATGTCCCAGGCCATGGCTTGCAGCAAGAATACGAACCAGTGTTTTGAGCAATAACTCTCGAAATGTGCTATTTCCTGCAATTGTCGCTCTGCTTAACGGGCATAACTCAATATTGGTTTTTAGCTTGCCTTTGCATGCTTCCTCGATGACGGATTTCGACCCCCACGCATACACAAGATTCTTGTAGGGCACAGCCATAACATTATCTCTACCCAGCATTTTACAAAAATCCCACTGTTTTTCATTGGGAGCAAGCAAAACCTCAAACTGGTAGCACTGATTTGGAAATGCGATCGGGAACGCATTGGTGCTTACTACTTTGTTAATAGTTAGATTAGCTTGCAAAAACCCACTATGCTGTGGCTCAAGTGTAATAGACAGCTTCTTTTTGATATCGTCCACTTTCCCCAAAAACTCTCTATTTTCACTCATGCAGTGGCGGGCAATTGCATACATTGTACTGTCAAAGCCCTCAGTTGGAATATAGAAAGCAAATCTTCCATTTTTGTTAGCCATCTCAACCAACGCTTTAACTTCTGATGAAACCCTCGTTCCGTAACCACACCAAAAAAGTTTACCCGCACCTTTCGTCGAATAAACTTGCTGCAAAGCATTCATAAGTGACTGGTCACGCCCGCTGTATCCCATAACAATTAAATCTCGGTTGGTCAGTTCATGTAGCAATGCCTTTACCAGTTCACCGTCTTGCGAATCAAGTTCTTTCTCTGTATTTTTTAGCGCCCCATATTTATAGTCACCATGTAAAGCGATGCAGAGGAGTTCCTTGTCTGCATCGCCACGGTATATTCTGTCTGAGGTTCCCGCAGTTATTTCTACGGGGACAAGGGGGCTGTATTGATGTGCACACTTTAGTGTCATACCATCAAAATTTGTTGTCCACACACTTTTAATTATATTTTCTAATGCGAGCAAAGAAATCAGATGATATCCCAAGCTTGGGTCGTGGTTTGACGTCAAGTGCTGAAAGTATTTCCGACGGTCATCTTCTATTGGGTATGCCTTTTCCGCAAAATACGAGTACTCCTCTGCGCTATTCTCTGCCGGATATATATTTTGTGAATCGATCCACCGCTGAATAACTCTGCGGACACCCTCAGACTTGGAATTGTCAAAGTTTCCAATTGCACCTGGGTTTTGCGATAAATAGATTTCACGTTTCCAATCCCAAATGCAGTCTGATGCCGATGGGATTCCCGACTCAATAGATGCACCTGCCCCGAGCAGCAAAGAATGTGGAGTATCTATATTTTGTTTTATTGACCTTAAAAACTCATCTAATTGAAGTATCTGCATATCCATACCCCCCATTCGTTGCCCTAAAATTTTGCTTTATATCCTGGCTCCAACAGTAAACAATAATGCAAGTTAAAAAGATACATCGTGTTATTCTTTCCTCAATGCCCTATACAGCTCTTGCGCCATTGCCTCCTGCACCTTTTGATAGAAATCCGGATCGTTGAACAGTTTGGCGAAGGAATCGTTGTTATTCAGGAAACACTGGGTCACAATATCCCGGAACTTGTCTGGAAACAGGGATTGCACAAACATTTCTGTGCTGTTATCCTTTGCATAATTGCGAAATTTTTTGACATCAGCGTCCTTCATGAACATCTGGTAGATTCCCTCGATAATGACCCGGTCGGCATCGGTGAAATTGCCACTGAAGCGTTCGTTCACCTTGTCGATGATGCTCTGGAGGGTATCTTTCTTCTTGTTAGGTACCTTCGGTGCGGTGCTGCCACCGGGCACAAATACGGGAGGCTTCTCGTCAAGCACGATTGCCCCGCGGAATGTCTCTGTCAGAGATGCGTATTCCAGCTTGATTTTATCCTCAATGTTTCCAATATCCTCGCCGCTGGTTCTCGGGAGGAGCCGGATGAGATGGAGGGTGTACTGATATTCGTTAAACAAATCCCTGTCATGGAGCCGCACCAACTGCGTAACAAAAGCGTATGCCTTATTAAACTTGCGCACATAGTCACGGACGGTGTAGCGGTCATCCTCGTTCAAATCCATGTACCGCGCAATGACAGGACGGAACATCCCTGCCAGTCTGCCAAGAGCGGCGGCATCCTGCTCTTTGCCTGCTTGGGTGGCCATGAATTTGTTGAAAACTTCTACATCCTCAAAATTGTAAAGCATGAAGTCACGGATCTTGTTGCGGAAATCATAGACCCTATTCAAATCCGTGCTGCCTTCGAGGGTGGTAGTCTCATAGTACGGCAGAAACGCATCCTTGATGTCCTCCTCGGTGTTCTCGAAGTCCAGAACAAAGGTGCTGTTCTTTCCGGGAGCCGTGCGGTTCAGGCGGGACAGGGTCTGCACCGCTGTCACATCCCGCAGTTTCTTGTCCACATACATGGTGTGGAGCAGCGGTTCGTCAAATCCGGTCTGATATTTATTGGCAACGACGAGGATGTTATATTGGCTGCTGTGGAACGCCTTACGGAACTTCTTGTCGGTGGTGATGTACTTGCCGTTCTCGTCCAGATTCATGGTAGCTTCGGTGAAGGGCTTCTCGCTGGGATAATCGTCCAAAGTAACCTCACCGGAGAATGCAATCATAACATCACATCCGACACACTGCTCGGCATGATCAGCAATGTATTTTTTGATTGCGAGATAATAGCGGACTGCATTCGTGCGGCTGTCCGCCACGACCATAGCCTTGCCTTTTCCGCCAATCTGATAGTGGCAGTTGTCCAGAAAGTTGGCCATAATCATTTCCGTTTTTTGCGCGATGGTATACCCGTGCTGCTTGTAATATTTGAACAGGGCACGGGAAGCCTGCCCCTCAATGAGTTCCGGGTTATCCTCCGAAACACGGATCAGCTTGAAAGCCTCTTTGATGGTGGAGTAGTTGGCCAGTACATCCAGAATATAGCCCTCTTCAATCGCCTGACGCATGGAGTACACATGGAATGGTGCCTTGATGGGTTCACCTTCCGGGGTTATTCCCACCACGGTACCAAAAGATTCCAGAGTCTGCCCCTTGGGGGTGGCGGTAAAGGCAAAGAAAGACTGATTGTCATGTCTGCCCTGGCCGATGACTGCATTGATGTACTCGTCGGTCAGATCCACTTCATCTTCTTCAATACCGGCTTCTTCGGCATATTCTTTAACAGCAACACCGATATCAATCAGGCTACGGCGCAGGGCCTTTGCGCTTTCACCATTCTGTCCCTGGTGTGCCTCATCAATGATGATGGCGAACTTACGACCACGGAACTTCTCCATATCCTTCTTTGCAAAGAGGAACTTTTGAATGGTGCAGATGATGATACGTTTTTTATCGTTGATTGCTTCTGCAAGACTGCGGGAGTTTTTCTTATCGTCAATTGCTTCCACCAGACCGACCTGATGTTCAAAGCTGTTGATGGTGTCCTGTAGCTGGCTGTCCAGCACCACACGGTTGGTGACTACGATAACAGAATCGAACAGGCCGTTGTTGTCCGCATCGTGGACGGAGGCAAGACGGTAAGCAATCCATGCAATGGAGTTGGACTTACCGGAGCCAGCGGAGTGCTGAATCAGATAGTTTTGCCCCACACCGTTGTGCTTCACATCGGCCATGATTTTTCGCACCACATCGTACTGATGGTAGCGCGGGAAAATCATCTTTTCCTTGGTGACGGTCTTGCTGACACCGTTCTTGACCACTTCTTCCTTTTCCTTCACGAAAGAAATAAAGCGGTGGATGAGGTCAAGCAGGCTATCCCGCTGGAGGACTTCTTCCCACAGATAGCTTGTGGCATAGCCATTAGGATTCTGCGGATTGCCTGCGCCACCAGTTACTCCGGCACCGTTGGAGCCCTGATTGAAAGGCAGAAAACGGGTTTTGTCATCTGCAAGCTGGGTGGCCATCCACGCTTCGTAGAGGTCAACGGCAAAGTAGACCAGGAAACGGTGGTTCAGACGGAACGCAAATTCCTTGGAACTACGGTCACTCTTGTACTGGTTGATGGCACAGATATAGTCCTGCCCGGTCAGCTGGTTCTTCAGCTCCAGCACCACCACGGGGATACCGTTGACGGAAAGCACCATGTCGATGGTGTTGGTGTTGGCAGTAGAGTAACGAAACTGACGGGTGCAGCCCAGGATGTTTGCCTCGTACCGCTCGGTAGCAAGGGGGTTCAGATCGGACTCCGGCTTGAAGAAGCAAACCTTCAGCTTGCAGCCCATATCCTCGATGCCGTTGCGCAGCACATACAGCAGGCCCTGGTTGGTGATGGTGGTTTCCAGCCGGTGGTACAGCTTGTCCGGGGCATTGTCGCCGTAATATTTGGTATACTTAGCCCAATCCTTGGGCTGAGTCTTGGCGATGAATTCACAGAGGACATCCATATAAATGCACTTCGCCACATCATGCTGCCGGGTATGTACCCAGTTCCCTTCAGCATCCTGACCGCTGAACTGGGTGTAGCCGCCCGCCGGAGAGGTCAAAAAGGACTCAATGTCTCGCTCAAATCGCTTTTCGGTTTTATCCATGATATAGGTCCTTTCATCATCATATCGTTCCTGTCCTTCTAATAACCTGTGCACAAATCAGTGTCAATGATTGTCATCCCATTTCAGCAGATATACCAAATAAGTGAAGATTGCCAGCAGCCCCGCACTGAACAGGAGCAGAAACACTATTTTTGTTATTATAAAGGCCAGATAGCTATTTACAGAAAACGGAGAGAACACCAATGGCACAATAATGCAGAATATCGTAAACAGTGCGAAGATAACCAGACCAGATTTCATACCACGGGGCTTCTTGAGTGCCTGAATTTGCTCGGTGCATTGCTTCTTCTGAAGCTCCAATAAAGCAATGGCAGTATTCTCTTCCTGAATGGATTCACAATTTTTGTGATATGCGAAGCCGCTGCCAGAAAAAGTAGTGGTATTGAACTCATAGCCACTTATATCCGGTGCGACAAGGCCAAATGGATTACTTGCCTTTTCTCTTGCGCGTTCAGCGGCGCGAATCCACTTCTTTAGCTTTTTCCCTAAAGCCCGTAGAACTTCATACCCAAAATCGTCTTCTCTGACAGTAGGAGTTAGGCTTGTTGGAATATAGTCATCGTTCAACTGGCTCTTCTTTTTAACCTGCTCCTGAAACTGTTCATTTAATGTTACTGCTCTGTCCCAGTACGGCTTTAGGCACCCAATTGAAATGTCCGGGTGATCCACATTTGAGTATACATTTTCAAGGCTATTGCCGGCCCAGAGGTCGTCTATAGCAGTCTGGATAAAATCGAGGGCATCGCTTTCATCGTTTTTAGCCTGGATTTTATCTCTTTCAGTTATGTGGAACTCCAGTTCTTCGTTGATTTGCCTAAGGCGTTCCAAGACAGCAGACCGTTCACTGCTAATTGCAATCAGCTTACTGGCTATAAATCCGCCTAAAATGGCAACAATGCTGGCAGATGCTGCTGCTATTGTGGTCAATACTGTCGTAAGATCGTAGGGCATCGCTACGCCTCCTTCTTTCCCGTAACATACTCATAGATCAGAGATTTTTTGTACTGTTCCAGTTTTTCAATTTTGGATTTCTTGATGGCGATCAGCTTATCTACTGCTGCGAACTTTTCGCTCAAAACGCTCATAATATCCTGCTGCTCATCTACTGGTGGCACCGGGAACATGATGTCCAGAAAATCTTTGGGGTACAGGCGCAATCTCGACGCTCGTATGCCGGTAGAGCGGGATGCATATTCCTGAACAAGCATCGGTGCTCTTAACAGGCAATCCAAATAGCTGGGAACAAAATTTTCTGCTTTTTGACGATAGACATTGTAAGAAGGACTGATTACTCCGCTGTATGCAGAAACACCGATTGCACCCGCCCAAAGCCACATCGTATTGGCGGCAATATCACCAACATCACAAAGCTTATAACCCTCCAAGGTCAATGCTTCAAACATATTTACATTTTTCTGACTGCGGGGCGTAATTCCGGTATACTGCGATACTGTCAGAAGTTCCTCAGAGCCATCAGTGGATCGTGCATCCGATTCCCCAAAAAGCACTTTCCCGCGCTTTATCTCCCAATGCGCCGGAATTTCCCCAATCCACTCAACGCCGCTATCCTTCATCGGCACGGTGGGGGCAAGGCCCTTAGTGACAACCTCGGTAATCAGGCTCTGCTTGTAGGCTTTCAGCTTTTCAATCTGTGCCTGCACATTAGCGATGAGAGTGTCGACCTGGGCGCATTTTGTGTCTAAATAACGGACAATGCTTTCTTGTTCCAGTCGATTCGGCATTGGAAAACATAGGTTTGCCACCTTATTCGCATTGAGGTTGAACTGTGTCGTGCCGTTAGATTCAGAAATAATATAGGGTTCCCACGCGTTTAACGCATATTTGAAAAAGGAGCCATCTATACTACTGTTTAATACAATAGCTAAAAGAGCCTGGTTTATCGTTGCAGGAACCGCTAATTCGGACACTTTTCCAACTGAGGCATACATAGCGTAAAGTATGGTTCCGGGTTCAAATACTATAAGGTTTTTGCTTTTTCTGCCTTCTTCGGAGATATGTTTGTTAGTATCTTTTACATAAGGCGTAGTAGACATATCTGCAATAGCTACCCAGGGTATTCCGCCTTCTATATCAACATAAAAGGTATCATTTGATGAATCAGGGGTTCCACCACTTTGCATTGTCTCTGCCACATTTTTCACACGCGCAGTTCTCCATGCTGATGGAATAACACCAATCCACTTAATACCGCTATCTTTCATCTCACGCATTGCCAAACAACTCCTTCATCAGAATTGTTTCCTCTGCTTCCAACGCCTTGATCTCCTCGAAAATCGCATCAGAAGATTCCGGGGGCACGAACTTGTAGAACAGCCGGGTAAAGGGCACCTCATAGCCGACCTTGTCCTTGGTGTGGTCAATGTAGGCCAGCGGATTATAGGACAGGACATTCTTTTCCATATAGGCGTCTATGTCCTCGGACAGCGGGATAATCTCAGTATCAGACGCATCCTTGACCGGCTGCTTCTTGCCCTTCTTCAAAACAGGCTTGCCTTTGGCATCTGCCTGGGCGGTTTCCACAGTCACCTTGGTGAAGCCGAAGAAACTGTTGTCAAACACCTTGGATTCCACCGCAAGGCCGTTTTCCTCGTAGGTTTCATCTACGAAGCCCTCATAGGCACGGAGGATGAGATCGATGCAGGCATCATCCAGGTCCACACGCTTGGAGCCGATGTTCTTGCGGCGCTTTACAAAGCACTTGCTGGCATCGATTAGCTGAACCTTGCCGCTGCGGTGCATGGCCTTGCCTTTGGTCAGCACCCAAATATATGTAGAGATACCCGTGTTGTAAAACAGGTCGGTGGGTAGCTGAATAATGGCTTCCACCAAGTCGCCCTCGATAACATAGCGGCGGATTTCGGACGCACCGGAACCGGCATCTCCGGTAAACAAAGAAGAACCATTCTGAATGATTGCCATTCTGCCGGAGCCTTCCTTGAGCTTCTTCACGCCATTCAGCATGAACAGCATCTGACCATCAGAGATAGCAGGCAGGCCGGGGCCGAAACGACCGTCGAAGCCACGCTTAGCTTCGTTTTCAACCTGAGCCTTTTCGCGCTTCCAGTCAATGCCGAAGGGCGGATTAGAAATGATGTAGTCGAACTCATAACCAGAAAAGGCATCGTCACTCAGGGTGTCACCGAACTTCATGCCGGATGCGTTGCCGCCCTTGATGAGCATATCTGCTTTTGCGATGGCGTAAGTTTCCGGGTTGAACTCCTGACCGAAGCAGGTCAAAGCTGCATCCTCACTGATCTCTTGGAGGCGCTCGGTCAGACAGCCCAGCATCTGCGAAGTACCCATTGCCATGTCATAAGCGGTCTTCGTGCATCCCTCTGCCATGATTTCGGTCTTTTCGGGGGCAACCAGGAGTTCAGTCATCAGATAAATGATGTCACGGCTGGTAAAGTGAGCACCAGCCTGCTCGTCATAAGATTCGGAGAATTTCCGAATCAGTTCCTCAAAGATATAACCCATGTCAGCGGAGGTGATTTTCTCCGGGGACATATCGGCCTTTGCGGAGTTGAACTCCTGCAAGGTCACGAACAGAACACCACCCTTGACCATCAGCTTCACGGTGTTGGTAAAGTCAAAGTTATCAATGATGTCCTTGATATTGGTGGAGAAGCCCTGCAGATAGGCTTCAAAGTTGATTTCCACATTGTCAGGATCAGCGATCAGCTTTGTAAAGTCATAGTTACTGGTGTTATAAAAATCATAGCCGGAGGTACGGCACAGGATACCGTCCCGGGCAGCACCCTCCACGTGCTGGGCATCCAGCTTCTTCGCCATCTCTACAACGGCCGTTTTGGTGGACTTCAGTGCGTCATCAAAACGCTTCAGCACGGTCATAGGCAGAATCACTTTGCCATACTCATGTGGCTTGAACAAGCCCACCAGATGGGTTGCAATCTCCCAGATTAGATTGGCTTTTGCTTGTATATTGGTATTTGTCTGCTTTTGCAGTTCGGTCATAGACATAGATTGATTTCTCCGTTCTCGTAGCACATTGGGACACCCCGTTTATTATGGCGTGTCGGAAAATCACTTAATTGATCGTATTGTGACTGGTCGGATTTTGACGAATATACTCCATAATGTCCCCAAAGTCCGCATCCAACGCACCACAGATCTTTTCCAGCACACCCATTGCCACAGGTTCGTCTCTGCGGAGTTTGGTCATGGTATTGGGCGCCAACCCGGCGGCTTTTCGCAACTCAGCCTTGCTTATCTTCTTATCTACCAACAACTTCCACAGCCTGTTATAGGATACGGCCATATAGGATACCTCCTGATAATATTGCAAGTATATAGGGAAATCATATCATAGAATGCGATACTTTTCAAGATACTGTCGCAAGGACGTGCGATTTTTGGCAGGAGGACGGTATTGGAGCCTAATACTAAAATCGGCACATTTGAGAAATACCATGGTTGCCCTTACAATACGAATACCATCAAAAATAGGAGGTTCCTATATGACCATCACCTACACCCAAATCGGTGACTACCTGCTCCCCAACCTTGCTCCCTCGGAAAGCCCTAACGTAGGCCGCTGGGGAATGCTGCGTTTCAACTATTTGAGAAAGCACCGAGAAGCACTTTATACCATCATGCTTATGGAGAACACGCTGAACCCCCATCTGGAAGAAATTGACCGTCAGGCGCAGGAAATGGAGCAGCTACTTATTTCTCAGCTGGCACAGCAGGAGGGTGTTACCGAGCAGCTGAAAGCAGAAAATCAAATGGAATGGATAGCCCGGATGAACAGCATTCGGAATCGGGCAGATGAAATTGTTTTGAACGATCTCATCTATGCCTAGAAAAAGTGAATCGTGAAAACCGCCATGGTGTGTACTGATTCTGTCAGTTGCACCGTGGCGGTTTTCATCATTTCTCACAAAAATAGTTTATTTTCAGAAATCATATTAAAAAATGGCCCGTCTCGATGGCTACTTAAGTGAGGGGGAAAAATATTTTAGGAAAACACACTAACAAAACCTCATTTTTGCCGCGATAGGTGAGGGGGTATTATCCCACGGTGCTTCGTCGAATTTTACAAAAATGAATTATTTTCCGAAACATGTAAAAAATCGGCCTGTTTCGTGGGCTCAATATATGAGGGAATTTGTGCAGGTTTTATGAAATTGAAAAAATCTTGAGAAAC
>ERZ1034952.2164-NODE-2164-length-14941-cov-6.477093_pt1 | contig 14941 bp, 14 predicted proteins | sample MGYA00520625_ERZ1034952 | MGnify/ENA primary metagenome ERZ1034952 (study PRJEB33766, sample SAMN09781773) | gut metagenome | biome: gut microbiome | host: Homo sapiens | place: Madagascar | study: EMG produced TPA metagenomics assembly of the PRJNA485056 data... | reverse complement strand
AAGAAATCATTGTGCTGGGATTTCATGGAAAGATAGCCATCCGGGGGAAAAGACTCATGATTCCGAAATATACACCGGAGGAAATGCAGATAGAGGGGATGATATCAGAAATTGTAATGGGATAATTGTAATAGGATAATTATAATAGAACGTCAGGAGGCTGCTATGAGAGATCTGACCGGATTTCGAAAAGGCATCGTCAGAATTCGGGTTCAGGGAGAACAGACAGAGCGCTTTCTTAATCTCTGTAAAGCCCGTAAAATAAAAATTTCAAGTCTGGATCGAACCGGGGAACAAAGCCTGGAGGGAGATTTTGGAATACAGGATTTTTTGCGGCTTTCACCGATTCGCAGAAAAACAGGTGTAAAAATACATATTCTTGAAAAACATGGACTGCCCTTCTTTTTTTACCGAAGTAAAAAGAGAAAGGCTTTTTTTATCGGTATCTTTGTTTGTGCGTTGCTTTTGCTGGGATTATCGGGGCGGATCTGGGAAATTGATGTGTCAGGAAATGCGCGGAACAGTACACAGGAGATATTGGATTTTCTTAAGGAGGAGGGTATTGTGCATGGGATGCAGCGGAGTAAGATCAGCTGCAATGCTATTGCTGCGACAATCAGGGAAAATTATAATGATATTACGTGGGTGTCGGTCAGAATAGAAGGAACGCGGCTTGTGCTTACAGTCAAGGAGGGAGTTTTTACAGATGCAGTGGAGAAGGAGAAAAATACTCCCTGTAATCTGACCGCAGATCAGAATGGTGTGATTGTCCGTATGATCACGCGGGCCGGATATCCGAAACTTCATGTCGGTGAGGAATGCCATATCGGAGATGTGCTGGTTTCCGGCTGTCTGGAGCTGAAAAATGACAGTCAGGAAGTGGTAAGATACGAAGGTGTTCATGCTGATGCTGATATTTATATAAAGAGAAAAAAGGCTTATTATCGGGAAATTCCTCTGCAATACCAGGCAGAGGAATATGATGGAAGGGAACGAAAAAGCTATTTTTTCAAAACAGGAAATACTTATCTGGAACTGGGAAAAAGTGATGAAAAAAACTGGCAGAACACTGTCGAGGAGCAGATTCTCCGGCTGACAGACAGTTTCCGGCTGCCGTTCACAGTGGGTAAAATCACCCGGAAATACTACGAAACAGTGACCAGAGAATACACGGAAAAAGAGGTTCGCGCGCTTGCGTGGCGCACTTTACAGCTTTACGAGGAAAAATTAATTGAAAAAGGGGTTCAAATATCTGCAAATAATGTTAAAATAGAGGTTGACCACAAGACCTGTATAAGCAAGGGTTTTCTGGAAATTATAGAAAAAATCGGAAGGGAGACTCCTGTAGAAATACCGGAGCAGCCTGCAGAAAGGACAACAGAGGATGGCGAACAGCATTATTGAGCTATATACGCAGGTTCCTGCAGATCTGGAGGGAAACGTGTTCGGACAATTTGATGAACACCTGAAACTGATTGAACGGACACTGAATGTCACACTGATCTCAAGGGATGGGATGTTGAAGATTCTCGGTACAGAGCAGAGTGCCACTCAGGCAAAAAAACTGATAGAAGAACTGGTGGGGCTTGCCGGAAAGGGCAACACCATTACGAGACAGAATGTAAGTTACGGATTGTCACTTGCGATGGAAGAACGCAATCAGGTACTTACAGAGATAGATAAAGATTTTATCTGCAATACGATACAGGGACGTCCTATTAAGCCGAAGACATTAGGACAAAAGGATTATGTAGAGCAGATCCGCAAAAAAATGATCGTCTTTGGTATCGGACCGGCGGGAACCGGTAAGACATACCTTGCAATGGCGATGGCGGTCACTGCATTTCGAAATGAAGAAGTCAGCCGTATCATTCTGACACGACCGGCAATCGAAGCAGGCGAAAAGCTTGGTTTCCTGCCCGGTGATCTGCAGAGTAAGGTAGATCCATATCTTCGTCCGCTGTATGATGCACTGTATCAGATCATGGGTGCAGACAGCTTTGCAAAAAACATGGAGCGTGGACTGATCGAGGTTGCGCCGCTTGCCTATATGAGAGGACGTACGCTGGATAATGCCTTTATCATTCTGGATGAGGCACAGAATACGACACCGGCACAGATGAAGATGTTTCTGACACGTATCGGTTTTGGTTCAAAAGTTGTCGTGACCGGTGATGCTTCACAGAAAGACCTTCCGCGTGATGCAGTATCCGGTCTGGATGTGGCTGCAAAAGTACTCAAAAAGATTGATGACATCGGTTTTTGCCAGCTTACCAGCAAGGACGTCGTGAGACATCCGCTTGTACAGCAGATCGTACAGGCTTATGACGATTATGAAAAGAAACAGAAACCATCCCGCGCTGCGGGAAGTACAAGGACAGTCCGGAGGAAAAAGAATGACCATACAGATTGATTATGAAGCAGAACGAAAACTTGACATAGATTACGAGAGACTGGCATCAAAAGTAGCTGAGCATATCCTTGAGACAGAACATTGCCCGTATGATGTCTGCGTAAACCTTGTGATTACGGACAATGAGGAGATCAAGCGTGTGAATACAGAATTCCGCTCGATCGGAGCGCCGACGGATGTGCTTTCTTTCCCGATGATCCCGTTTGAGACACCGGCAGATTATTCAGTTATTGAAGGTGATGACAGTTATTTTGATCTCGATACAGAAGAACTGATTCTTGGCGATGTGATGATTTCCGTAGACAAGGTTTATGCACAGGCAGAAGAATACGGACATAGTACCGAAAGAGAGTTCAGCTTTCTTTTTGCACACAGCATGCTTCATCTTCTCGGATATGACCATATGGAACCGGACGAGGCAGCAGTGATGGAGGCGAAACAGGCAAAAGCACTGGAAGATCTGGGAATCACCAGATAAACAGATTAATATACTGGAGAATAGATAACATGAATTACCGTGAATTACTGAAAGACAAAAAACGTATCGTGGTCAAGGTCGGTTCTTCGTCCCTGATCCACAAAGAAACCAACAAACTGGATCTTCGCAAGCTGGAGGTTCTTGTACGCGAATTAAGCGATCTTCACAATCAGGGCAAAGATGTCGTACTGGTTACTTCCGGTGCGGTGGCAGTCGGCGCATCTGCGTTCGGAATGCATGAAAAACCCGTGGAATTAAAGAAAAAACAGGCCTGCTCTGCAGTCGGACAGGCACGTCTGATGATGATCTATCAGAAACTTTTTTCAGAATATAATCAGATGGCGGCACAGATTCTGATGACCAAAAACACAATGGTCAATAATCTGAACCGCATAAATGCCCGAAATACATTTGAAGAACTGCTTGAACTCGGGGCAATTCCTGTTGTCAATGAAAACGACTCGATTTCAAGTTATGAGCTGGAAATGCTGGAATCTTTCGGTGATAACGATACACTGTCAGCAGTGATCGCAGGACTGATCGGTGCGGATCTTCTGATCCTGCTTTCAGACATTGACGGTCTCTTTACCGATGACCCGAACACCAATCCGGATGCAGAGTTTATTGATACCGTGGAGAAACTGGATGACCGTCTGCTCAGCATGGGCAAAGGTCCGAAGAGTAAGGTCGGAACCGGCGGTATGGCGACGAAGCTGACTGCTGCCGAGATTGCGACATCCGCGGGAGCAGATATGATCATTGCCAACGGCAGAGATTTCCATGTCATCCACAAGATCATCGAAGGCAGAAAATACGGTACTTTGTTTGCCGGTAACAAAAAAGAAGAATTTTATCTGATCGACTATATAGAAAAGCTTCTCTAGGAGGAAACTGATATGATGGACAATGAAAAAATCGACCGCATCAACACACTTGCGCATAAGGCAAAGAGTGTAGGTCTGACAGAAGAAGAAAAGAAAGAACAGGCGGAACTCAGGAAAGAATATCTTGCGGCTGTACGTCAGAATCTGAAAGCACAGCTCAACAACATCGATATCAAAGAAAAAGATGGTTCAGTTACAAATCTGGGTGAAAAATATGGAAGAAAAAAAGCAAATTAGAAAACAGATTTTTGCAGCACGAAAAGCACATACCGATGCACAGATTGAAGACTGGAGCCGGATGATTGCTGATCGGGTGACCACACTTCCGGAATATAAGGATGCGAAGCGTATTCTTGCTTATGCAGATTATAACCATGAAGTTATGACCGGGTTTATTATCGAAGCGGCATGGCGGGATGGTAAGGAAGTTGCTGTGCCGAAGGTCGTAGGCCAGGATATGATATTTTATAAACTGACAGATTTTGCACAGCTTGAAAAAGGTTATTTCGGGATTCCGGAGCCGGCAGGAGGCGAGATTGTTCAGTGGGAAGATGCCATGATGGTCATGCCGGGAGTGGCTTTTGACAGAGAAAATCACCGGGTCGGTTATGGCGGTGGCTTTTATGACCGCTTCCTTGAAAAACATCCTTGTATCAGACGTGTGGCAGTGGCATTTGAATTTCAGATGCTTCCGGAAGTACCGACAGAACCCACTGATATTTCGCCGGAGATCATTGTTACAGAAAAATCAGCTTATCATCTTAAATAAACGGGCAGAAGCCCCGGGGAGGTCATGCAATGAATAAAATGCTGTTAGAACTTGGAATAAATGCAAAAGAAGCAGAAAATACCATGCGCACGATCACGACAGACCAGAAGAATCAGGTGCTTGCGGCAGTAGCCGGTCATCTGGTCGAATCGACAGACAAATTACTGGAAGCGAATGCAGTCGATGTGGCGAATGCGAAGCAGAACCACATGCCGGAAGGTCTGGTAGATCGTCTTATGTTGAGCCCGGAGAGAATCGAAGGCATGGCAGAGGGACTCAGACAGCTTGTGGCGCTTGAAGATCCGATCGGTGAAGTCACCGGTATGAAAAAACGTCCGAATGGTCTTCTGATCGGGCAGAAGCGTGTGCCGCTCGGCGTGGTCGGTATTATTTATGAGGCGCGTCCGAACGTGACAGCTGATGCATTTGGCCTTTGCTTTAAAACCGGCAATGTAGTGATCTTGAAGGGCGGCAGTGACGCGATTCATTCTAATGCGGCAATTGTGGACTGTATCCGCGAATCGCTGAAAGCATGTGGCGTTACGGAAAATGCGATTCAGCTTATTGCAGATACGTCCAGAGAGACCGCAGCAGAATTTATGAAAATGAATGAGTATGTGGATGTACTGATTCCGAGAGGCGGCAAAGGCCTGATCAAAGCGGTCGTGAACCAGAGTACGATTCCGGTAATTGAGACCGGTACGGGAAACTGTCATATTTATGTAGATGAGAGTGCAGATCTGGATATGGCAGTAAATATTATTCTTAATGCCAAGACACAGCGTGTCGGTGTCTGCAATGCGTGTGAATCACTTCTGGTACATGGCAATATTAAGGAAAAACTTCTTCCGGTACTTGCAAAGAAGCTGAAAGAAAAGCATGTGGAAATGCGTGCAGATAAAGAAGCACATGAACTGATGCCGGGTTCTGTAGATGCCACAGAAGAAGACTGGGGCACAGAATATCTGGATTACATACTGTCAATCAAAGTGGTGTATTCTGTAGACGAGGCAATTGCGCATATCAACCGTTATAACACAGGACACTCTGAGGCTATCATCACCAATGATTATACCAATGCCCAGAAGTTCCTTGATGAAGTGGATGCGGCGGCAGTATATGTAAATGCCTCTACGAGATTTACTGACGGATTTGAGTTCGGTTATGGTGCAGAGATCGGCATCAGTACCCAGAAGCTTCACGCCAGAGGACCTATGGGACTGCTTGCCCTGACGACAACGAAATATATCATCTATGGAAACGGACAGATTCGCCAGTAATATTGGACAAAAGAGCGCATGTGTTGATTTGACATTTAAAGGGCGTGTGTGTATAATTATTTACAGCTTACAGACTCATAATGGAGGAACATTAAATTGAGACGAAAACAGTTATTTGCAATAATTCTTGCAGGGGCACTTGCAGCAGGAAGCGCTCCGGCAGCAGTATTTGCCGCAGAGAGTGATGTGGCAGCCATGTCAGAAGAAGGCACCGGTGATGCCGGTTTCGAAGAAGCAGGAAGCGAAGACGGAAGCAGCGATGCAGAAACACCTGTAACAGATGGCGGAGATGCAGCAACAGATGAGACCCCGGCGGATAATACAACGACAGATGAACCACCGGCGGCGGATAACACAACGACTGATGAGACTCCGGCGACAGGAGATGCCGCTGCGGATGCGACACCGACAGAAGAGGCTCAGACACAGGAGCAGACTGACGAAAATAAAGAAGTGGATAAGCAGGAAGGCGAGACTCCGACGGAGACAGCAGGGATTGTACTTGCTGATGCCGAAGGCAATCAGATTCTGGATCAGGATGGTAAAGCAATGTCCTATACAACTTTAGAGGAAGCCGTTGCCGGTGCAGAAGCTTATTCAGCAGCACATCCAGATGCAGCAGTATATATTCAGCTTACAGAATCTATTGAACTTGATAAAACAATTACAGTGAGTGGAAAAGTGAATATTCGTGCTGCGAAAGACGGAGTTACAATTTCCAGAAAAGAAGATGGTACTTTTACAGGAACTATGTTCTCTGTAAGTGGAGAAGGTAGCTGGCTTCAGTTATTTGCAGATGGTACCCCAGATTCGACTCTTACAGTTTCCGGTAAGTGTTCAGAAGATGGAGTTGTACCTGCTGATGGGGCGATTGTAGAGGTTTCGGACAGCGCAATATTTGGTTTGAATCAGAATGTAACGCTGACAGAAAATAATTATGCAGCAGGTGGTGCTGCAATTAATTGTAACAACGGTACAATCGTTTTTACCGGTGGCAAGGTTACAGGTAATACAGTTGGTGATAAAGGTGCAGTATACAGTAATAAAGATGTGTCCATAGAAGGTGATGCAAGTGTTACCGAAAATGACGGGAACAAAAACATAACTCTGGACGGTTCTGCAAAACTGATTGTTACAGGAGCACTGACTGGCAAATCTTCATTCAGCCATAAAGGAGAGAAGCCAGGTCTGGAAGTAATTAAGGCTGGAAAAGATGCGTCTGGAAAAGATGTCTCAAAAGATGTTTTTACGGCAGCTGTGAAAAATATCAGCTACGAAAATTCATCAAAATATGAATATTCTACAGCTTCAAATGGTCTTTCTGTTTCTCTGAAAGAGGTAAAGAAGGATCCGGAGCCGGAGAAGCCGGCAAATTATACACTGTCTTATAAAACAGGCTCATTAAAATGGCTCAGCCATACCTCTGTACAGGCAAAATATTCAGTTACAGGAGACTGTGAGTGGACATATTTCTTTGTAGATGCTACGGCAGATAGTGCAACAATTAATTCGACATACAAAGCAATGAAGAGCAAGCTTAAATTTACAGCTGTAAAAGCCAATACGGAATTTACTGTAGTTGCGGAAAATGTCCCGGAAACAGCGCCCAGGTTTATCGTTCTTACAAGAAGAAATTCAAGTGACACGAAACCTAAGGCAATTTCGTGTAGCCTAGCAACGGCAAAAATGAAAAAAGCGCGTCCGACAGAACCAAAGGAAGATGACAATAATAACAATAACACTCAGACAGCCCGTACCCATACAGTAACAGATGGTGCAAGGGTAGAAGGTCTGGATGGAGAAATCAAGTTCTTTTCTAAGAGATATGTTTCATTCACTGCGATTGGTGCAGGAACGGAGGACAGTGCACCATATGTAAAAGGTGATGAGAGATGGATCCCTGTATATTGGAAATTCCCGGGAAGTGACAGTACTCATACTACATGGAGCATAGGCGGTAAAAACGGAAAGGGTATTCAGCCGTCAAAAGGAGCTTCTACACAGGACTTTACAATTCAGGTTTACTGTGAGAAACAGGTTTATAACGGAAGTACATGGCAGGATACAGATGTAGTGGAGTATTTCACGAAAAAATTCACTATAGCCAGCTACACGGATGAAGAAGAAAAACAGTGGCTGAGAGATAATGGCTATATAACAGATGACACAGATGGCGACAATGATGGCAGTGGCAATGGCAGTGGCAATGGCAGCGGAGCTGGCGGTACAGATGCAGAACTGACTGCAACGGCAGCAGCATCTGCAAAAGATGCAGGCTCCAAATCCAAATCTGCGGTATCTACAGCCGACGAATCTCCAATCGGTACGATGTCTGTACTCGCAGCACTTTCACTTCTTGCAGGCGGTTATGTAGTAGTCCGCAAACGCAAAAAAGAAGAAATCTGATTTTACATAAGAAATATTTTTAAGAGGCAGGTCTTTTGACCTGTCTCTTTGCGTATAAGTATTTTTGATTTCATATATTTCACAATTTTTTATAGATTTTAAGTGCGTTTTGTGCTATCCTGAATATAGAACAAATAAATCTAAAGAAGGACTTGTGGTGGATGAAAAAAGAAAGCACGTTAGCAAAAATGATTTCTACCGCAGGAGAAAGGGCAGCTTATGATAATGCCTGTAAGAAATTGTTGTCAAACAAAGAAATTCTTGCATGGATTTTAAAGAGCTGCCTGTCAGAGTACAGAGACTACAGTGTTGCAGAGATTGCCGGTAAGTATATAGAAGGTGAGACGCAGATTTCACAGATACCGGTTCATCGTGATGAGACTGTAGATATTTCAGAGATAAAGGGTGCTGCTACAGAGGATACCAGCATTAGTGAGGGAACAGTTACATATGATGTCCGTTTTCGAGCAATTGTGCCTCAGTCGGGAGAAATCATAAAGCTGATTATTAATGTTGAAGCACAGAATGATTTTTACCCGGGATATCCGATTGTGACAAGAAGTGTTTATTATTGTTGCAGGATGATTTCAGCACAGTACCAGACTGAGTTTGCGCAGTCGGATTATAGTAAGATTAAGAAAGTCTATAGTATTTTTATCTGCATGAATCCTCCGACTTATCGGAAGAATACGATTAATCGATATCGTATTCAGGAGGAAAGGCTGGTTGGAGAGGCATCCGAAGAAGAATCTAATTATGATTTGATGACAGCAGTAATCATCTGTATAGGAGATAAGGACAGTACGACGGTGGGAATCCTACGATTGTTGGAAGTTTTGTTTTCTCCAAAACGAGTTGCAGCTGAGAAAAAACACATACTTGAAAAGGAATTTTCTGTAAAAATGATTGAGGAAATGGAAAATGAGGTGAATGAGATGTGTAATCTAAGCAAAGGAATTGAAGAAATTGGTATTCAAAAAGGCATTCAAAGAGGTCAGCAGGAGGGAATTTTAAATTCTCTAAGGAATTTAATGGAGACTATGAATCTTGCAATGGAAACTGCTATGGATGCATTGAAAATCCCCGAAAAGGATCGTGCAATTTATGCGGAATATCTGAAAAAGAATAAATAATATTTTTAAGAGGCAGGTCTTTTGACCTGTCTCTTTTCATATACTGATAGAGGAACAAATAACTTTTTTCATACATAACAGGAATGAAGATATGATCAAAACAAACAACACACCCTGTACATATGAAGAACTCTATTACGAAATGTGGGAAACGGCAGGACGCTACAGCAAGATTACACGCTTTCAGGTGATCGGAAGCTCTCATGATGAAAGACTGATCCCGGCAGTATGGGTTGGGAATGGTAACCAGACAGTTTTTTGCATAGCTGGGATGATCGGCACAGACCGATATATGCCCGGTTATCTGGTAGAGATGATAAAAGAATACACAAGAGCCTGGGAATGCGGATGGAAACTTGAAGAAATCTATGATCTTAGAGATTTGTTTGAAAAGTGGACAATCTGTTTTGTTCCGCTTCTGAATCCGGATGGCTATGAAATTTATGAGAATGATTTCTTTGCCATACGTAATCCCATCTATCGGCAGATGCTACGTATGCAGGAAGTCTCCTGCAAAGAATTTACCGGCAATGCGCGGGGAACAGAACTCAGAAAAAATTTTCCTACCGGTTATTACCGAAGAAAGCAGATCCATCAGCAGCCTGCAAGTGAAAATGAAACAAAAGCGCTGGTAAGAATGTTTCAGGATGATCCGGGTCGGGGACTCCTTTCCTTTGGATATGCCGGCAAAAGAATCGTTTATTTTCGGCAGCCACAGGCATTCAGCGCAAACCAGAAATCATACCGTATGGCAAGACATCTGCAAAAATGCAGTGCATCCGACATGGACAAAAAGAATTTCCATCTCGAAGATGTGGAACCTGCGGGCCGTCAGGGGTATGGTTCTCCTGAACAATTTTACGCAGAAATCTGCCATCAGCCGGCGTTTCGTATCGAAGTGCCCTGTGAAAATGCTGCGCATGCTGCTTCGATTGAAAAACAGACAGAATACAAAGAAATTCATACACTGCCGCTGGAATATATTTTTTCACTGTAATCGGAAGTACAAAGCGATGGTACAGGGGAGATAACGCTTGCACAAGCCCTGAAATTACGGTATGATTATAAGATGCAATTAATTAATTTACCATTATAAATGATTATTATAACGAAGGAGTCAGTACGAAATGACAAATGAATCCTCTAAAGAGAAAAAGACTACAAGCGCAGAAGAAACTCTGCGACAGCGCTCATTTATAGAACTTGCGCAGGCATTAACTGCACAGAAATCCAATGCGGCAGGCCGTCCGCTTACTTATTGCCTGACGACATTTGGCTGCCAGATGAATGAAAAGCAGTCTGAGGCCGTAGCGGGAATTATGGACGAAATCGGATATGTACGACAGGATAATGAAGAGGCAGATGTGGTTCTTTACAATACCTGTACTGTCCGCGAGAATGCAAACCTCAAAGTATACGGAAGACTTGGCCATCTGCATAGTCTGAAAGACCGCAATCCGGATATGAAGATTATTCTTTTTGGCTGCATGATGCAGGAACAGCATGTAGTTGACAAGATCAGGAAATCCTATCCGTTTGTTGACCTTGTATTCGGAACACACAACATCTTTAAATTTGCAGAGCTTTTTTATGAGATGCTGCAGTCCGATCAGCAGATTGTCGATATCTGGGAAGGAACAGACCAGATCGTAGAAGATCTTCCGACAGAACGTAATTATACATTTAAGTCAGGTGTTAATATTATGTTTGGCTGCAACAATTTCTGCAGCTACTGCATTGTACCATACGTACGCGGACGTGAGAGAAGCCGTGAACCGGAAGCAATCGTGAAAGAGGTAAAACGTCTGGTTGCAGATGGCGTTTCAGAAGTCATGCTTCTCGGACAGAACGTAAACTCTTATGGAAAAACACTGGAGCATCCGGTTACATTTGCACAGCTTCTGGAAATGTTGGAAGATGTGGAAGGTCTGAAGCGTATCCGCTTTATGACTTCTCATCCGAAGGATCTTTCTGATGAACTGATCGAAACAATGGCAAAAAGTAAAAAGATCTGTCATCATCTTCATCTGCCGCTTCAGTCCGGAAGCAGCCGTATCCTGAAGATCATGAACAGACGCTACGATAAGGAAAAATATCTGGATCTGGTCGAAAAGATCCGTAAGGCAATCCCGGATATTTCCCTGACTACAGATATCATTGTTGGTTTCCCGGGAGAGACTGAAGAGGATTTTCAGGAAACTCTGGATGTTGTGGCAAAATGTGGTTATGATACTGCATTTACGTTCCTCTATTCAAAGAGAAGTGACACGCCTGCTGCCGCTATGGAGAATCAGGTTCCGCAGGATGTGGCGAAAGAGCGTTTCAACCGTCTTCTTGCACTGGTACAGCAGGAAGGTCGTACACGTTCTTCCAGATTTGAAGGTTCCGTACAGGAAGTACTGGTAGAGGAAGAAAGCAAAGAAAAAGGAATTTTTACAGGAAGAACCGAATATAATCTTCTTGTACATTTCCCGGGCAGTGCCGATCTTCTTGGCAAGTACGTCAAAGTCAGCCTGGACGAGTGTCACGGCTTCTATTACATGGGCTCTCTTGTCGAAGAATAAGGGCAGATTTGACAGCTTTGGATGAATGTGGTACTGTAACGGAGAAGAAAGTAGTGTATTTATACATGCTCAGGAGGAAAATTATTATGAGAAAAAGAAGTGCAAAAACAACAGTTAAGTCAACAGAAGCAATTGCTGAAACAGCAGCAAAAGTAAAAGAGACTGTAAAAACAGCAGCCAAAAAAGTTGAGGCTTCCGCACCGGCTGAGAAGACAGCAGAGGTTGTAAAAGAAGTTGTAAACAAAGCACCGGAAGTTGTTCAGAAAGCAGAAAAAACAGTTAAGACTGCTACAAAGACAGCAACCAAGACTGTTCGCAAAGCAGCTGGCGTAAGAGTAAAAGAAGTATCTCTTGAAATCTTCGAAACAAACGTTTCTATGAAAGACGTAGAGAAAGCAGTCAAAAAAGCAGTTGCAGATAAAGGATTGACAGGAGATGTCAGCATCTACATTAACGCTGAGAGACGTGCTGCATACTACACAGTAAATCAGGAAGGTTCTGACGAATACAAAGTAGACCTTGGAAATTTATAATTTATGAAGCTGTATCTTGCTCCACTTGAGGGAATTACGAATCATATTTATCGCAAAGCTCTTTATGAATGTTTCGGAGGTTTTGATAAATATTTCATTCCTTTTATCAGGGCAAAACAGAATCTGAATTTCAGCGGCAGAGAAAAAAAAGACATTGATCCGGAAAACAATCAGGGAATGTATGCGGTTCCGCAGATCCTGACCAGAAATGCAGAGGATTTTCTGCATACGGCGTCGCAGCTCGCCGGGCTCGGTTATCGGGAAATTAATCTGAATCTTGGGTGTCCGTCAAAGACAGTAGTTACGAAAGGCTGTGGTGCGGGTTTCCTTGAGAGACCGGATGAACTGGAACGTTTTCTTGATTATATTTTTGCAAATACCGATTTAAAAATATCCATAAAGACGCGACTGGGTATGGATGATGCGGAGGAATTTGAAGATTTACTGGAAATTTATAATCGCTTTCCACTGGAAGAACTGATCGTTCATCCGAGAGTTCAGAAAGACTTTTATAAAAATATTCCGAATCTGGAAGCTTTTGAACATGCAGTTCAAAAGAGTAAAAATCTGCTTTGCTACAATGGGGATATTTTTTCGGCAGAAGATTTTGCAAAAGTGCAGGAACGTTTTCCGTCTGTAGAGTGTTTTATGATGGGACGCGGTGTGCTGGCGCTGCCTTCTCTTGCAAGAGAGATTCGAGGCGGAAAGCCGGCCGATAAAGATGAGATACGTAAGTTCCATGATATTGTATATCATACATACTGTCAGGAAGTATCCGGAGACAGAAATGTCCTTTTCAAAATGAAAGAACTCTGGTTTTATCTGGCACCGATGTTTACTGACAGCAAAAAATATATTAAAAAGATCAAAAAAAGTGAAAAATGTGCGGTGTATGAATGTGCGGTGAACGAATTGTTCGCAAATTGTCCGTTCAATATTACAGCCGGACAGTAAAAGAAAAGGAAAGGGAATACGTTAAAGTGTCCCTTTCCTTTCGTGCTTCTTTATATTAATAGAAAGCAATCATTCTTCTACATAGTCGCCGTTATCGGAGGATGTGGTGTCATCTGTGCCGGTGTTATCCGGTTCGTAATAGGTGAATCCGTCACCGCCATCGTCGGTGCTGTCAGGATAATCGTAATCACCCGGCTGTGAAACACCCTCATCAACTACATTATCACTGGAACCGTCATTAGAATTGTTGTCAGTGGATGAATTGACATAGGAATTATCCGTGTCGGAATTATCCGTGCCGGTATCTGAACTGTTATCATAAGACGGGTCATAACTGTCGGAATTATCCGAAGAATCGTCATAATCATAATTGCTGTCCTGAGTATAAATCGGAAATCCGGCATCTTCTTCCTGTGAGGAACGGATCGCCTCAGCTTCTGCTGCTGTCTCTGGTGCTTCTGTAACCGTGGCACGGGCTTTGGCAGCTACGACAGCGTCCTTTGGTACTACTGCATAAATAGCAAACATGGCGCAGGAAAAAACGAGCGCCATCATGGCAATGTGTATTTCGTCTCTGTATTTCATAGATATCCCTCTTTGCTTATGTGTTTAATCTTTTTCATAGTATATCATGTTCGCAGCTGTATTTGTAAAGAAAATTCTACCACAATTGCAATATTTTGCGTTCCATTGTAAAATAGGACTATTCTAGGAAAGTGAAAGAAAAAAATGAGTGATAAAGTTGTTATCTGCCTCGAAAAAGGCGGACAGAGAGATATGGCGGAAGCCTTTGCCAGACGCACAGGCTATCGCATTGCAGAAAAACAGGGAGAATATCTGACAGTTCTTTTCAGTGCAAAAGGAGTATCTTTGACAGGTTTCGGACTGACTTATCAGGGTGATTTCGAAAATATGCTCCACCGTGTCACGAATGGCAGACTGCAGCATGAAATGCTGGTTCGTGCGGCCAAGTCGGAGAAACCCGGTCGTAAGGCAATTGATGCGACTGCCGGTATGGGTGAAGATGCATTCCTTCTGGCAGCGCAGGGTTATGAGGTGACATTGTATGAACAGAATCCGGTGATCGCGGCACTTCTGAAAGATGCGCTGCGTCGTGCAAAGAAACATATGGTTTTAAAAGATATTGCGGCCAGAATGAAACTGATTGAGGGCAACAGCGTAGAATGCCTGGCGAAACAGCTTGATTCGGTAGATGTGATTTATCTTGATCCGATGTTCCCGGCAAGACAGAAATCCAGTCTGATCAACAAAAAACTTCAGCTGATCCAGAAACTTGAGCCGCCGTGCTCCGAAGAGACAGATCTGTTCGATGCGGCAATCAAAGCAAATCCGGAAAAAATTATTGTAAAAAGACCGTTGAAGAGTGAATTCCTCGCCGGCAGAAAACCATCTTACACCTTAAACGGAAAGGCAATCCGGTATGACTGCTATACCTTGTAGAATTTTGGGAAACATTCACATAAATAATTTGAATGTTGTTGCAAATACAGATTTAGAGTATAATAA